>Ga0214921_10002186_pt1 | contig 32214 bp, 31 predicted proteins | sample LL1505_MetaG_FD_177992 | JGI IMG/M metagenome (GOLD analysis project Ga0214921, IMG submission 177992) | Freshwater microbial communities from Lake Lanier, Atlanta, Georgia, United States - LL-1505 | ecosystem: Environmental > Aquatic > Freshwater > Lake | place: USA: Georgia | collected... | reverse complement strand
GTTTCTCTCTCGGAGGGCGGGTTGCGGGTGGAACACGCAATTCAAATGACCGCCGATCAGGTACCGTGTTCATCCATCAAGCACGCCCTCGTGCACCTTGCCTTGGCGTATAAGCAGGGAGGCGAGGTGGTACGGCCGCTCAAAGAGTTGAGCGATGCAACTCAAACACAGTACCAGGAGGGCGTTGATGAGGAGATAGCGAAGCTACCCGTGCGAGCCGTAGCACCCCTGCTCCTCACCTTCACGGGATTGATCGTGTGTTTCTTGACGGTGCCGGTTGTGCAGGTTGGCGCTTCATTGGAGAAGTTCGAGCATGCGACGAAATAGTACAAACCGGTTGCAAAGGGGAAGCTCGTCGATCCTCTTCGCGGTCGTGGTGCTGCCGTTACTCTTGATGATGCTCGCAATTGGAGCCGAGGTTTCTCAATTCCTCGGAATACGGGAAGAGGTGCTTGTGGGTCTCGACGTTGAGATGATGAACTCCTTGCGTGCTGAGGAGAGCAGTGAGGCTGTTGCGGATCGTATGCGGGAGCGGCTAGGAATCCTGCGGCCGTATCTTCTGGTCGAAGAGGTGCGTGTTCGGCGAAGTGGCTTGTTGGCGGAGGGGATTGTGCGGGCAAGCTACAGAGGGCCACTCCTCGAGGTGGCATCTCGTCTCGCCGGAAGCTCGGTTGGTGGGGTCCCGATGGAGGTTGTCGCTTCGGCTCGTAGGCCACGTGGCGCGACCTTCATTCTTCTCGATCGGACGATCCGCGAGGGAGGGGACTCCTGCGCAGATGCAAGCTTGATTGCCCGGGCTAAGGCAGCGGCGCATCTGGTCGCCCGCTTACAGATGGCGGGGATGGAGAGGGTTCATATCGGCGTGTTTCCCGGCGCACGTCGTGAACTAGATCTCATAGGCGACGGCGACATCGTTCCCCGCTGCCCGGGTGGTGATACATCGATGTTCGGTATTCGAGAGCTTCAGGGTGTCCCTGATGGTACACCGTTGGAGCCGCTTGCCATCGCCACGCGAATCGTCGAAACCGTCACGACCCCTGCCGACGAGAGCTACGTTGAGCAACGCTCCGTCATCATGATCGCTCCGCTCTCAAGGAATAGTGATGAACGAGTGACGACATCGTTTGCTCTTCTTGAAAATGAGGCGGCGCGCCAGCACATAGCGCTTCAAACGGTAGGTCTCGTCGTTGATGAGCTGGGCGACGGAGATCTCTTCTCGGTGAGGAGTCCGAGTGGCCGCAGCGCCTACGTTCGAGTATCTCGGACTGATCTAGGAGGAGCCTTTCTCCAGACGGCGTTACTTCATCACATTCAAGGACGGGCCATGATAGCGAGGTAGGATGAAGGCGAGGATTCCGACGGAGAGAGGTGTGGGATTATATGAAGCTGCGATATGGCTTGTAGCCTTACTTCCTGTCGCGCTCGTTGGGTTGTCCAGCGTAGCTATGATTCATGACCGAAACCATCTTGCCGGAGTACCGTCAGCGGTGTTGCGAGAGTCTTCAATCGCCGGTCTCCGATGGGTGCCGGATGGAGCAGGGGGGCGATTTGAAGCTGACGTAGGACAACTCAGAGCTCAGGTGGCGACGGTCGCGCGTCGTGCCGTGTCAGAGGCTGAAGGGGGGATGCTGAAGGCTGGTGTAGTGTCAGCGAAGGCGTGTTTTTGGATTTTTTCGGTCAATACAAGCACCGGCAAGCTCGAAACTCCGATATGGAGTGAGTGCGACGTTCGAGGAGCCCTCGGAGCCGAGCTCTCGATGGTTGAGGAGCTTGAGCGGGAGCAAGGGATAACTCATGGGATCGCGTTTGGAGAGGGATTTGTCGAGCGCGTGGTTGTAGCGGGGGTAGTTGTCGCCGCGCAGGCCGACCGCCTCCTCGATCCGAATCGTCCATATAGGTTTTCGAAGGCAGCTATCACGTTTGCGCGTCAGGAGGTGGTGTTATGAGGGGGCGATTAAAGTTTGCGCGAAGTTTGTTCCGTAGGCTGCGTGGAGTGAAGGACCCGCAGACACTCCCTTCGCTCGTGCGAGCGCTTGATCAGTTAGTGCCGCGCAGGGTGATGCGAGAGGTCGTGGCGTCGTCGCATGATCGGCGGCAGTGGGGGGTGTTGGCCGCCGCGTGGGTCGGGGTAAGTGAGAGAGAGTTCCTAGAGGCCGCGGCGAAAGCGATGGGGGTCTTGCTCGAAGAGCGTGTCCTTCCGGCGGACCTGACCCCCTTTGGCCCGCGGTCGCGTTCAATACTTGGAGAGCTGCGTCGAGTTGGTGCGATGGTAGTTATCAGTGAAGGAGCCGTAGTTCGTATCGTCGCGGTAGATCCTGCCGAGATACGAAGCCTCTCCTTCTATAGGCCGAGCCTCCCCGTGTCCCTAGCCTCCTGGAGCGATATCGCGAGAGCCCTCGACGCGTCGGAGCGAATCCTTACCGAATATGACGGAAATACCGAGCTTCGGGAAGCTAAGCGTCGGCAGGAGGTCTGTGGGAAGATCCTCAGAATCATTCTTCGGGAAGCGTCGACGCACGGCGCTACATCCGTTGAGGTGGTTACCGTCGATGGCCGGAGCCGTTACCAGTTCGTGACCTCCCACGGACGAATGGCCACTGGAGCCATCCGTGCAGAGGTCGTGCAGGATCTTGCGCAGTATCTCTGCTCGCTGGAATCGGGGGTGCTGCGATCTGACGAGCTTGGCGAAGTGCTCCTGAGGTCCCTTGGAAGCGCGTCCAACTTTCGACTGTCGTGGGGCTGCCCAACAAAACCAGAAAAGGTTCCTGTCTTTGGGGCTCCTTCAGAACCCTCCGAGTCAACAGGCCCGCACTCCGTGTGTCATCGCCCGTCACATATCTCTGCGGGATATCTTCAGGAGGATGGAGGGCACGAACAGCCTGTCCTAGTTGTCGATGATAATCCGATGTTTTGTCGTGTGTTAGAGCGACTGCTTCGTCGCGAGGGAGTTAATCCGTATTTCGCGGATAACGGAGTGGCCGCCCTCGAAAAGCTGGAGAGTAGAGGTGGCGCGCTCCCGAAAATTATTATCTGCGACCTTCATATGCCGGTCATGAATGGACGTGAACTTCTTGCTCGATTAAAGGAGGACTCGCGCTTGAATAACATCCCAGTCATTATGCTGACCTCGGATGAGGATGTTGATGCCGAGCTGCAGTTGCTGACCAGTGGAGCGGATGCGTTCGTCTCGAAAGCGAAGGATCCGCGAGTCCTTACAGCGCAGGTTCAACGACTGCTAAAGCGCGCTACGTTACGAGAGGCAGCCTGATGCGTGAGTCCCATCGCGCCCTGAGCCGAGCGCTCTCCTTTTGTTGTGGAGCAACATGCTTTGATGTTGAGCAGTTTTTCCATCGCGCGACGTGGGAGCTCCATCACACCCTCGAATCGGAGGTGGCGGCGATGGCGTTCGTTATCAAACGGGGGGACGGTTCCTGCTTTGTCGGGCGCTCGCGCGAGCATCAGGCATTACCGGTCGAGACCCTTCTTGGGATGTTAGTTGAAAAACACGGTGAGCGTTTGTCCTATCGCGTGCGGGATCATGCGTTGGATACCGTACGGTTTCTTGACCACCGATTTCGGACCTCGGTCATCGTACGCGTTGAGATATCGGATTCGATCGCCCGCGGCTGTGAGTCGGCGTTGTGGTTTGGTCTTCCTGGAGGGGCTCATCCGCGGTTTGTGACGACCGCCGAAGCGATGGGTCATGAGGTGAGCGAGTGGCTGTCGTGGTATGGTGGTATCATTGAGGCAAACACGCGTGTAGCCGAGGAGACAGCTCGTCTGACCAGGCGCATCGAGGAGATGCAGTCGTTAATTCATGACGCGCGAGCGCCGCTTGGGGTGTTGCGGTATATGACCCGAGATATTGAGGGGGGAGGTCATGTGACTGATATTCGACAGGAGCTCGACTATCTGGGGAATATCCTCTCGCAGGGCTCTCCCCACGTCACAAAGGGAGCGTCTGCGGATTCGTGCGAGGTCGGAGAGGTACTTCGTCGCGTGTATCGACGGTACGCCGCTGAGAGCGGCCAGGGCGCGCTGACCTTGGAGGTTGGCTATCAATCGCTGTACGGTCGGTGTTCGTCCCTTGAGCTGGAGCGCATCGTTACCAATCTCGTGAGCAACGCGCAGCGACACGCCCCCCAAGCACAGACTCGTATCTCGGCGGAAGATCGTGCTGAGGGGATTATTATCTCTGTCCGTGACAACGGGCCCGGCATTCCATCGGCAACTCTTGATGCTCTAAGAGCGGGGAGCGAGGTAGAGAGTGGGTGTGGGTCGGGATGGGGGATCGGTCTTCAAAGCTGCATTTCGAAAGCAAAGACGATCGGTTGCGAGCTGACGATATCATCTCGACGCGGGGAAGGGACGTGTGTGAGCATCGCAATCCCACGGGGAGAGCCGCCCCGGAGTGAGCGACCGTTAGAGGTTGCTGATGGAGGGTCGCAAGGTGGGGCTATCGATGTGTGTATCGTGGATGATGATAGAGAGCACGGAGCGTCCCTAGCGCGGGTGCTCAGTCGTTTCGGTATCTCGGCACGACACAGTGGGTCCCTTGAAGAGTTCCTTCGTGAGTTCCGGAGCGAGAAGGTATCGTCGATCCTCTGCGATGTGCACATGCCCGATGGCGGCGCTGAGCGACTCTTGCCGCTCGTTGCGACAGGCTCAAATCCACCCCGTTTCGGGGTTATCAGTGGTGATTCCTCAGATGACTATTTGTATCGCGTAGCAGCCCTTGGGGCACAGGCGTTCTTCACTAAACCGATCGAAGTGGATGAGGTAGTTGCGTGGGTGAGGGGAGGCGGCTAACTACCCTGCTAGAGTTCGATCTGTTGAAGAGGTGTTACACCGCCTTCGTCGTTCGCGTATCGATCGGCTTACCTAAAAGTGGTGGTAGATCCGGGTGGTGTTGCATGCCACCTTGTGAGTGCACGATCTGTTGCTTCGAACGTTGAATATCGGTCTGGAGGTGCATGAGAGCGTCGAGCACCGTTTCTGGTCGTGGTGGGCATCCGGGAATGTACATATCAACCGGGATGATCTTATCGATACCTGCGACCGTTGTGTAGTTATCATAGAATCCGCCGGAAGATGCGCACGCGCCGAAGGCGATAACCCACTTTGGCTCAGCCATCTGCTCGTATACCCGAAGAAGAACGGGGGCGAGTTTGTGGTTTACGGTGCCAACTACCCATAAAAGGTCTGACTGACGGGGAGTGAATCGAGGAAGTGCAGCACCGAAACGATCGGTGTCGTAGTGAGAGCAGTTTACCGACATGAACTCCATGCCGCAGCACGCGGTGACGAAGGGGTAGGAGAAGAGGGAATACTTACGAGCCCAGCCGAGCGCGCTCTCTAGCGTTGTGGTGAAAAACCCGGATTGGTCAGCCGAATAAACCATGTAAACTCCATTGGTACATCTTGAAGAGGCGGTTTCTAAACCGTTACCCTATTACTATATAATATGTCGCTCTCTCGCAAATCGCTATTCGGCTCAAGGTGATGTTGCAAATGGGAGACATGATGCCGTTAGCCTCAAAGGAAAGGTAGTTCGCACGATCCTTCCGGTGCCTATCTAACTATCTGGTATTGCATGCAATTATTCGTTCGTGGGGGCTTCGCCTGAGCTCGAGGCGCCCTCTCCCTTTCGCGGGAATATCCGTCCCTCCTCCCTTCGTGCTACGCTCCGTCGCGCGTTTCGTGAATAGAGATTCTTATGTCAGCGACCCCAGCGATGACCCCGCAACAGAAGGAGTTAACCGACCTCAAAGGTTCGGGGCTATCAGCCTACCGTCGCCTCGCCGTTGGGAGCGCTTCGACGTTGCACTTTATCGCGTACGAGGTAGCCCAGGTGCTTTGTAGTAACCTGCCCGGTCTCCTAGGATTCGCGACACGGTCCCTTGTGTATCCATTTCTCTTTAAGTCGTGCGGTCGTAGACCAGCGCTTGGGCGGGGTGTATTGGTTCGAATCCCGCGGCAGATCTCCCTTGGTAGTGGTGTACTCATCGACGACGGGGCCGCGCTCGATGTCCGTGGAGATGATGCCTCCATCACTATTAACGACCGAGTAAGCATCGGCCGGCTCTCAACGATCGCCGCCAAACATGGCCACATCACCCTCGGTGATGGATGTAACATCGGCTCATACTGCCGGATTGCGACCCAGTCGCGGATTTCCATCGGAGAGAGTGTGCTGATCGGAGCGTATTGCTACGTGGGGCCAGGGAATCACACCGGGGGTGGAGAGGATACTCCCCTGATTGAGCAGCCCATGGATATCAAAGGTGGCGTCTCTATCGGTGACCATGCGTGGCTTGGTGCGCGGGTGACCATTATGGATGGCGTTACGATTGGATCTCATGCGGTGATTGGGGCGCACTCGTTCGTTAAGGATGATGTGCCGGACTATGCCGTGGTTGTTGGTACGCCGGCGCGGATCGTTGGTTCGCGCAAACCGACCGACATGCAAACTCAAAATGCTCAATAGGAGTTCCCCTTTGTCGCGAACGTCTACCTCCTGTAAAGTAACGCCATGCGTCGGGCTCTAGCAGTACTCTTCTGTGTTGGCATCGTAGCTCTTGTCGGTGGCGGTATCGTTCTTGTGCGTGATTTCAATCGCGCATTCCCGCAACTTCGACCAGGCAGCTATGCTGGTACCCTCATGTCGAGAGATACGCTCGACACTATCCCGTGGTGGGTCGAGGCTACGGTCGGGAGCCCCGATATCTTCGTTTCGGTTGGTCTCCCAGGAGTGCCAGCGCAGCGCGGCGTCGTAGTTGAACCCTCGAGCAAAACACGCCTTCCCCTGATCGTGTCCGGATCAGATCGACGCTTTCGCATCATCGGACGCGAGGATGACAACGCTACTTATGAGGGAGATTATACCGATCCGATAACCTCTGAGCGCGGGACGTGGCGATTGAAGCGCTTCGAGATCTCACCACTTGAAAAGGTGGTTCGAGATGACCTCGTAGAGTGGGTGACGACCTGGCAATCGTTGAGGTCGGTAGAAACCAAGATTGAAGAGGTAAAAAATATCTACGATACCGACGAGGGGCGGATCGAGAAATTGCATCGATACGCGGTTGAGGGGGACTCCCTTCAGAAAGCGGCAAACTCTCGCCTGTCGTCAACGGCATCAGCGCTTGAGGATTTAAAGAGGGAGAACTCCGCCAAGAAGGGGCAACTGGATGAGCTTATTCGAAACATCGACATCAGCAAACGCGTTTCGAACGAGGGGCGCTTGGTAGAGTTAAGTCGGGAGAGTATCTCCCGAGAAGCGCGATGGATTGAGCAAGCGCTCCATATCACGGCTCCTGATGTCTCTGGAAATTTCGATGCGGCTTACGAGCGAGCGTTAAAGGTCAAGGCGTTGCAAGATCAGATTTCGGATGAGCGCGGGCTCATTCGATCCCTCACGGAGGGGTCGCAGTACCGAGGACAGGATCGCGAACGTGAGAGTGAGGAGGCTTTCTACCATGAGCTTCAGTAGGCTCTCCTTCTTTTTGATCGCTCTCCTCACGGGGCATCCGCACGCGGCACACGCGTCTCCCGAACCCGTTACCTTGGTTCATTCTGTCGAGCTCGCCGCGCTGCCTGATAAGGCTAACGTGGTTGTCTCTCAAGGAGCGAAGGTTGTGGCGGTAGTTCCTGCCGCTATCATGGTTCATGATGGCTCATCGAAGGTAACCGTCATAGGAAGAGCGACCCTGCCGATTGAGGGCGGCCCGTATAAGGCGCTCTTCTCTGTGTACGCGAAGAGCGGTGAAGTCGGTTCCGCCGTTCGAGAGATAAAAGACGTACGGCTTGAGCCAGCTGTTCTCCTTGATGTCTCTGAGTTGAAGCGACGCCTGGGAGAGCAGAAAGCCGAGCTGCACAAGTGGGATAAACAAGCGAATGAACAGAAGTCGCGACTCAAGAAGGTACAACAACAAGCTGACACTATCTCAAGCGTCGGACGAATTATTGACGCTGACGAAGATCTGCGAGCGGCAAAGGATGAGAATGCGCGACTGGCTGCCTCGATCTCACTCGCGCAGGAGCGGCAGCTTGCGCTCAAAAATAGGGAGACCCCTCCTAACTACAAAAAGCGAGAGGCAGAGCTCTCGACCTACCTAAATGTGCTTTCAACAGAGGTTAAAGCCTCAGAGGAGGGTGGTGCCTTCGATGGTGCTTCCAAGGAGCTTCAAGCGAAGGAGGATCTCATTAAAGCTACCAAGTATGAGCACATCGACCTCTTGAGGGATGAGCTCGCTGAACTTCGGCGTAAGCGTGAGGCGTTGGAGCGGAGGGCGGGGGAGTAGGGGGATGACGTCCCTGCACTTGGGAGGGCGACCATTGCTGGTCGCCAGAGTATCCCGCCTCGCAAATAGCAGCGCCGTTTGCAACCGTGCGGCGCTCAGGAATGAGCGCCCTCCCAAGTAACGGTTCCCTCCAGGATGCTGAGCCCTAACAGTCAATTCCGCCCACCATCTCACAATCGTCCTTTTCCCCGCCACCGTTTTCGACTACTGTAACCCAGTGGAAATAGGGCACAAACAAGAGTTGCAGCCGCTCGTTGATGCAATCGTTAGACGACGAATGGTCGAGCCATCTATTTTCGTTTTGGAGATGTGCAAGCCGCTCGTTGGATGTTTGCGAGAGTTGTACGGGATGAGCGAGCCTTTGATACATACACTGCTTGGAAGCTCCCTGGCACCGGCCCTCAAACGGGCGCTGCAATCGTCGGAGGATACCGAGGTATTGATACGATCCCTTGAGCAGACCCGTGGTGGTTCAACGAGCGTATGAGTGGTCTTGAGCACATCACCCCTGGAATCCTCGTCATCTTGGCTATCGCCGGTATCCTGCTGTATCGCGAATTAAAGCGAGTGCAGGGTGGCTATCACCACTTCATCCGTCGCATCCCCGGAGTTGACGCTGTTGAAGGTGCCGTTGGTCGATGCGCCGAGCTTGGGCGACCAGTTGTCTTCACCACCGCACTTACCGATATAGGCCCCGTGTTGTACGCCTGTCTCGGTGTGCTTCACGCTGTCGCCCGCAAAGTGGCTCAGTATAAGTTAAAGCTGATCGTTCCTCAGTATTCTCCAGAGGCGATGGCGCTCGTCGAGGATACGGTGCGCGAGGCGTATCGCGATGTTGGTCGCAGCAGTTCTTTTGATCCGGATGGCATTAAGTTCCTCTCAAATGAGCAGTTCGCCTTCGCCTCTGGTTACATGGGGTTGATGCACCGTGAAAAAGCCGGTGCGGCCTTTATGTTCGGCTCGTTTGCGGCCGAAGCCCTCGTGCTCGCGGAAGCAGGACAGCAAGTGGGCGCGCGACAGGTAGCGGCGAGCGTAAGCCCGGAACAGGTCGCTTTCTTTATCTGCACCTGTGACTATACCCTGATCGGAGAGGAGCTCTTTGGAGCGTCAGCGTATCTGAGTCGTGAGCCCGTTCAGGTAGCAACCCTTGCGTCACAAGATCGGTTGAAGCTCATCTTCGTTGGTCTCATCGTTGTGGGCGTTGTCTGTGCCACCCTCCAGTCGTGGTATCCCGGACTCGCGTCGTGTATGCCTCATACTCTCTTGTCCGCTGATTGGAGTTCACTCGGATGGTAACGAACAACGCTACTGATACCAGAACGAAGCTGATTCGGATCTTCACCTTTCTCGGCGGAATCTACTTCTTTCTCTATTTCGTTCTGCCGGAGAGCGCCGTCATTTCGCTCGGCATGAAGGCGCATCACGAAGAGATCTCAAACGGATTTATCGTGATCGGCGCGATGGCTCTTGGCCTTGGACTCTATAATATCATTCGCGCGCATGGCGCCCGGGTTGTCTTCCAACGCGCGGGTTGGTTCAACAGCCTTGCGCTTCTGGTGGGACTTGTCGCGATGATCGGAGCCACCTCAGCGCAGTGGCTTGAAAACATACGAAACACCAAAGATATTCGCTCGGTTCAGATAGTGGGTGAGTTTGCCACCCGCATCGTTGAGGATGTGAGGACTCCTCCAGTAGGTCGGCTCGTGCCGCCGTTCCGTGAGCGGGTTTCGGCGCTTATTCGATATGGAGACGACCGAGCCTCCCTTGTCGAAGCCCATACAAATCTTTCGGTTGAAGCGGGCACAAACGGTGGAACGAGCATTCTCGTGGTAGAAGTTCGAGAGCGAATCGCTACAGCGCGCGCAAAGCTGGAGGAACTTAAAGGAGTTTCATGGCAACAGCCGACTGAGGAGAATGTGGGACGTTTGACCCAGTTCTCGCAGGATGTAGCCAAGCTTGCGAGCTCCTACTCTCTCATGAAACGTTCGCATGACGCGCATGGCCTTTCACAGAGGCTCTACGACTTTCTCTTTGATGGTCTCTTTAATCAACTGGGATCCGCTATGTTCGCGCTGCTCGGTGTTTACATCGGCGCTGCGGCCTATCGGGCATTTCGTGTTCGAACCATCGAATCAGGATTGATGATGGTCGCCGCGGTGATCGTGATGCTTGGTCAGATCTCCTTCGGAAAGGAGATCTACGAAAACATGCCATCCATTCGTCAGTGGCTGCTTGAGGTCCCGAATAGCGCCGCCTTCAGAGCGATCCGACTCGGAGCAGGTGTAGCGGGGCTCATGCTCGCTATCCGAATGTGGCTTTCTATTGAATCGAAGTCTTTTTCGTCGGGGCGCAAGTAATGGTTGGTCGTCGACTAATATACCTTCTCATGATCCTGGCGGTGGGGCTGCCGATCGTATTCGGCGTTTCGCAGAAACCTTCGCGTCTTGTCTCTGCGGAACGAATGTATGATGTTGTTGAGCAGGTGAGGGTGCAACCGGGAGAGGTGGCGATGGTATGGTTCGACTTCGGACCAAATACTATCGCTGAGAACGAGCCGCAGGCACAGGTCCTACTTGAGCACCTCTTTCGTAATCGTATCCCGGTGGTGCTTCTTTCGCAGTACCAGCAAGCGGAGCGATTCCTTGCCAAGATTCCGAATGATGTCGCGAAGCGACTTGAAGCAGAGATGCCAGGACAGCAGTGGCGCTACGGCGAGGCGTGGGTTAACGCCGGGTTTCGCCCCGGTGGCGCTATCTTTATTCAGTCGATGGTGAACGCAGCGGATGTCTCAAAGTTTCTTGGTCGGGATGTGAACGGGATGCCGATCGCACAGTATCACACCTTCTCATCTATCGGTGGTGTGGAGCGTGTGAAGCTCGTTGGTGAGATAACCGGCCTCGTTGGAGTATTCGACAACATCATTCAGTTCTTTCAAAAGAACGACTATCGCCCGACGATCGTCCACGGGTGTACCTCGATTACCATCCCCGAGGCGTACATCTTTCTTGACTCGGGTCAGCTTAAGGGGCTCCTTGAGGGGATCGCCGGGGCTGCATGGTACTCCGAGGTTATCAAAGAGCACTTTCCGAAGAGCGAGAATAAGCAGTTGCTGGTGACTAATACGGCGTTGAGCGCAGCGCATATCGTGTTAATCCTCTTGATCGTTCTTGGAAACATTGCGCCGTTGTTTAAACGGAGGGGGCTACATCATGGATAGCAGTTCATCCTGGGCTCTCGCGTCGGTACTCGCTGGAGGCTTAGCTACCCTTGCTATCTTTAGCTTCCTCATTAAGGAGAACGGATTTTACCGATTCTTCGAGCATCTTTTTATCGGCATCGCTGCGGGGCTTGGTCCGATGCTGATCGTTCGCGATTTCCTGTGGCCTACTATATTGGAGCCGATGCTCGGCCTCACCGTTGTTACCTATCCGGACGGTACGCACCCAGAGCCGTACCAGCCACTGTACCTGCTTTACCTCATCCCGATGGCATTCGGGTGTCTGTACTACTTCATTTATTCGCAGCGCTACTCGTGGCTCGCAAAGCTCGTTATCGGCTTTACCCTCGGGGCGAGTGGAGCGCTCGCTATCCGTGGATTCTTCTCAGAGGCGATACCACAGATAGCTGGCAGCTTTAAGCCCCTCGTTGTCATGGTTGAGGGGAACATATCTCTCATGGAGAGCTTCAATAATATCCTCTTCGTCGCGACGCTCCTTCTTGTGCTGAACTATTTTTTCTTTACCTTCGGCAAAGAGGGGTCGCTGCAGGGTAAGATGGCGCCGGTGGGACGGCCACTCTTGATGGTATGTTTTGGGGCCTTCTTTGGCTCCACCGTCATGGCACGACTCGCCCTCCTCGTTGAGCGTGTGCAGTTTATCGTTCGTGATTGGGTCTCAGCGGTTGGTACATTCGTGGGGATCGGGTAGTTGCATGAAAACGAATCCGAGGGATCTCAAAACCGTTCTCGTCACCGATTGTGGGTCCACAACAACGAAAGCGCTCCTCTTCGAGCGTCGTGACGATAGGTGGCACCAAACCTTTCGAGGAGAGGCCCCAACGACGGTTGAGGAACCAACCGCTGATGTGACGATCGGCGCTGTCAACGCTTTCACTGAGGTGCAGGAGCTGAGTGGTCGCTCGATCGTGAAAGATGGAGAGGTCCCGTTCGTTGAGACGGGGGCGGATCCTTCGCAGGGTATCGATCTCTACCTTTCAACAAGCTCTGCAGGGGGCGGGTTGCAGATGCTTGTTGCAGGAGTCGTTCGCACTATCACAACCGAATCTGCTGAACGGGCAGCGCTCGGGGCGGGCGCGATCGTCATGGAGTCAGTTTCAGCCGACGATGGACGGGAAGATTACGAACGGATCGAAAAGATTCGACACATCAAACCAGATATCGTGCTGGTGACCGGTGGGGTTGACGGGGGCGCGACAAGCCACGTCGTTGAGATGGCTGAGATACTGGTGGCCGCATCGCCTCGTCCCCGTTTTGGGGATACCTTGAAGTTGCCAGTGATTTACGCCGGCAACGCGGAAGCCGCCGAGGATGTCACGCAGATTCTGTCCAAGAAGGCGCAGGTCGTTGTGGTACCGAACGTACGACCAACGCTCGAACAGGAAAATCTCGGCCCCGCTCGCGAAGCTATTCACGATTTCTTCCTCTCGCACGTCATGAGCCACTCGCCCGGATACGGTAAGCTCATGTCCTGGAGCCCGATTGCGATCATGCCAACGCCCGCTGCCGTCGGAGATATCGTGCAAATGTACGCCAAGCAGACGGGACAAAATGTCCTCTGCGTTGATATCGGTGGAGCCACGACCGATGTATTCTCCGTCTTCGTTGATCGAGCTGGGGCTCACGCCTTTAATCGCACAGTAAGTGCAAACCTTGGTATGAGCTATTCTGTCGCGAACGTTCTGGTAGAGGCCGGTGTGTCAAACATTGCACGGTGGCTGCCGTTTGAGTTGAGCGAGACCGATCTTCGAGACCGATTACGGAACAAGATGATTCGGCCAACATCGATCCCACAGACCGTTGATGATCTCTGGCTTGAGCAGGCTGTGTGCAGGGAGGCGCTGCGACTGTCCCTCGATCACCATCGTTCCCTCGCGATCGGCCTTGAAGGCGCGCGTGAGAAAGGGATAGCTGATGTCTTCAAACAGTCGTCGGAGCGATATGAGCTGGTGGATCTCATGAAGCTCGATGTGGCAATCGGATCGGGTGGTGTGCTGAGCCACGCACCATCGCGAATGCAGGCGGCACTTATGCTTGTTGAAGGGTTTGGTTTGCAGGGGGTAACGCAGCTCGCGGTTGACTCGATATTTATGATGCCCCACCTTGGCGTGTTCGCCTCCGTGCATGCCGACGCCGCGCGTGAGGTTTTCGAGAACGATTGTCTGATTTACTTGGGGGCATCGGTCGTCCCTGTGTATCCGGTGAAAAAGAACGTGCAGGGAGAGCTGGCAACTATCTCGCTCAATAACACATCGATCGGTGCGGTCATTGTTGGCGCTGTTACCTATCTTCCAACTCCCTCTATCGGTACGGGGGTGCTTCGAGTCGTTCCGTCGCATTCCTTCGTAGACGTCGGCGCGGGACCAGGCAAGCCGCTCGAGCGCGAGGTCCGCCTCGGTGAGTGCGGTGTGTTGTGTGACGGAAGAAATCGTCCCTTTGTGTTGCCTGAGCCGCGCGCCACCGCGCAACGAGCGGTATTCTCCAACCTAGGGCTTCTAGCGGAGGCACGTCATGGCTAAGGCCCTTACCCCTGCGCTCGCTGTTACCTCCAGAACAACGATCCGTCGCAGGCGCGATCTTCCGATCGTGGGCGAGGTGCTCGTGAAAGAGGGGGATCTAGTGGGCGGTTCACACATTGTGGCTCGCGCACAGCTCGATGGCGAGCTACGGCTCGTTCGAGTCGCAGAGCTTCTCGGAATCCCCTCCACCGATCTTCTTTCAGTGGTGCGGGTCGCGGAGGGAGATGTCGTGCAGGAGGGGGAGCTTCTGGCTGAGATCCGGGGTCTTTGGGGGCTCTTTCGAAGCACCGTCCTCTCTCCTATCTCTGGAACGATCGAGTTGATCTCGACCGCCACAGGGCACGTTGGTGTTAGAGCGCCCTCAATCCCACTCAATCTTCCTGCCTATATCGCTGGAAGAGTGGTAAGCGTTGAGTCGCAGCGATCCGTTGTGGTTGAAGCTGAGAGCACATTCGTGCAGGGCATCTTTGGGGTCGGCGGAGAGCGTCTCGGGCGTCTTCGTATGTTGCCGGTGTCTGCTACCACGCAGCTTGTAGAGGAGCATATCCCCGACCGAGCAGAGGGTGAGGTATTGGTGGGCGGGCACTCTCCAACGAGTGCTGCTCTGGCCAAAGCCGCAAAGGCCGGAGCGGTAGGATGTATCACCGGCTCGATTGATGACCGCGCTCTTCGCGAGTACGTTGGATACGATATTGGGGTCGCATTGACAGGAGACGAGAACGTCTCGATGACCCTCATCATCACTGAGGGATTTGGGGCGCTCCCTATGAGTGAACGGGTGCTCACGACGTTGGGTGCTATTCAGGGCGAGATCGTTTCAATTAATGGCGCTACGCAGGTCCGAGCAGGGGCTCAACGTCCGGAGATTATCGGCCCGATGTGTGAGACGGCATGCGGTGACGACAATCGAGAGCGTTCCCTCTCAATGGGTGCCCGCATACGAGTCATTAGAGTGCCTTATTTCGGTGCGACTGGTGTCATCGAGGAGCTTCCTCACGAGCTCGCGTACATCGAAACCGGTGCCATGGTTCGCGTTTTACGAGCTAGGCTCGATGATGGTCGACAGGTTACGGTCCCTCGGGCTAACGTTGAGTTGTTGTAAGCCGATAAGGAGCTTCCCTCATGTTTGATAAGATCAGAGAGTCGAGAGCGAAGTCCTGGTTAGTAGGGATCGCCTGCCTCGTACTCTTTGTTGTAGTGGTTGGCTACCTCGTTGAGGCAGGTCGAACGGTGCCCCTTCCGCCGATCATGCGGATTACGGTCGATCCAACTTCGAAGGCACAGCACCTTGAGGTTCCACTCCTGCGCTACACCAAGGGATCGCACTTTAAGGAGCAGATCGTTGTTGATTTTGTGGGGGCGGTTCACCTTGGTGAGCGAACCTATTACGGCGATCTCAATAAGCGCTTCACGGCGTATGACGCGGTTCTCTTTGAGCTGATCAGCGATGGGACACATCTACCTACGATGGGGGAGGAGCGGCCGGATTCAATCCTCGGCACGATTCAGCGGGCATTCAGTAATCTTCTCGGTCTCTCGTTTCAGCTTGACGAGGTCAACTATCGGGCAAAGAATTTCGTTCATGCGGACCTCTCTCCTGAAGAACTTCGTGACGCGATGGCCGCCCGTGGGGAGAGTCTGCCACAGCTTCTGATGAAGGTGATCAAGCTCTCAACGGACCCCGAGATGCGCAAAGCTCTTGAAGCGAGGGGCTTTAAGGACGATTTCTTAGTTGGTGTAAACCCGCTTCTTATCTTGTTGCGTGGACCGACCGATGAGGATCGAATTAAGATTCGACGATTTATGGCACAAGGGCTTGTTGGATCCGACGCGGTTATGAAGATGCTTGAGGGGGAGAAGGGGTTCTCCCTCATTACGGATCGCAATGGTGCGGTGATGGCGGTTCTGAACAAAGAGACCGCGCTCGGTAAGCGCCGAGTCGCAATATTTTACGGGGTTGGGCACCTGCCTGATCTGCATAAACGATTAACGGAGCAGGACTACCGACTTGAGAAGGTGGAGTGGCTGAACGCATGGAATATGTAGGGAATAGTATATGAAATTGATGGAGTATGTTCGACCCGGAGCGATAGTTACCCGCGGATATGCTGAGCGATTGCTCAACGGAGTTACCCCTGAGATCTTTGCCCGCTATCCGGTCGTAAACGGGACGCAGGTCACTATCAATCATCCAGCATTTGTGTTCGGACACCTCGCATTGTATCCAATGCTTATCGCCGAGATGACGGGGATCTCGAATAAAGGGATGGAGGTACCGACGAACTACCCGGATCTCTTCAAGATGGGAGTTCCCTGTCAGGACGACCCGACCGGATCGATCTATCCCCCTATGGAGGAGGTCGTTGGAGCTTTTTTTTCAGGAACTGACGCTCTGATCGCGTCGCTCGATTCGATCCCACCTGATAGCCTCGATGTTCTCCTTGAAAACCCCTCGCGACGCGAACGATTCGGTACCGTGGGTGTGTTCTTAACCTACATACTGCTCGCGCATCCACAGACGCACCTCGGACAGGTGAGTGGATGGCGTCGGTGTATGGGGCTTGGTCCGGCTTAGTAGTCCTACTGCTGCGACATCTTCTGGATCTCCTCGTCCTCAAGGAGCACCTTCTTGATATCGGCCAAGGTTACGAGGGTGGGACGTGGACTTCCTATCGGTCGAGGTTTCGAAAGATCCATGGTGGTGGTTGCTGCTACTTCAAGGTTGAAGACGACCTTCTTCAACATGCCATGCACGGTGCGCTGCCAGTTCATCAGCTCCTCGATATGCTGGATCTCTTGGTCTACCTGATCGAGTGGGGAGCTTGAGTTGAGAGGGCTGTTTACCCGCTCCAGCAGGGAGAGAGCTTCGGGATACTCCCGGCTAGAGAGGTGGTGTTGTACGTCGACTTCGACGAGCTCGAGGCGATTGAGGGTCTCTTTGAGCTTAACCCATTCGTTGTCTGAGAAGACCGCACAATACTCATCGGAGTGTTTTTCAAGGGTGAGGATGTGGTTCCTGAGGTCTCCGATCTTCTCTTGAAACCATCGCGTTTGAGCGTACGCTCGGGCGCGAACAGGATCCCTCACAAAACAATACCAGCCGCAAACACCGAGAGCTCCTGCTGCTATCAGAACGAGTGCAAACATGAGAAGAACACCAAATATATAGACGTCCGTATGAAGGAGTCAAACGGCGGAAAACCGAGATATCTGAACAGTTAGCGGCGTTTTTGTGTTTATGCGACCAAGAAAGAGTGGTGCGTTACGCTCTCTTCGCATTGCATCCCAAGCAACTGTCTGAAATTCCGTCTCTTTGCTACGGGTGGGAACGTGGGTAGAGGCAGTAACCCTCGTAGGAGTATCTCGTACCATGCGCGCGCATACTTAAGGAGGGAAGGCAAAACTTCGCTGACGCAAGATTTTGCCTCGTTTCCTTAAGGAAAGGGACTGCCGCTCTTCGGCAAAAACCCGCGACAGCAAGGGTTTTGAGTCTAATCGTTCGACTCATCCGGCCAGATCTGCTTAAAGGCGATCTGTGCCTCCTGATCCGGTATCTGATCGTTACCCGGATCAAGCAGGAGAGTGTCGGGATAGCCGGGCACAATCCTCTCGATGTAGACCGTCGGCTCAATCACGGTGAAGATAATCCTCCAGCCACCACACCCCATCTGAAGTTGGTTGTTATGCCATTTTCTAATTCTGCGTGTGCGGTGGATCGTGGGATCTCGCATCAGGGCATCGTGCGCGCGCTCCATAAAGGCTACGTTCCACGTATCGCGGAGCCAGGTAAGCTGAGTAGTAGCGAGTGGTGAGTACGTAACGGTGTACCGAGTCGGTTCAAGAAGTTGGTTCTCGACCCCGGATATCCATCCAATTGAGGCGTCAGGAAAGGCGTCGACCGTTGGGATGTACGGTTTGATATCCAGGATAGGAGTTCCATCAACGAGATCAGTATTGCCAACGATAATAGAGAGTTTCTCTACACCAAGAAGTGGAACCGCTGTAATGCCGATCGGATTCGGTCGGTGTGGGGAGCGGGTGGCAAAGACACCCCGCCTTGTCGCATCTCCCCGAGGCGGAAGAACGAGGGGACGCCATGTTGAGTTTTTATGGAACCACCAGATCAACCAGATGCGATCGAATGTGGCAAGGTCACGTAGAGCGACCTCAAATCCCTTGCCAGGGTAGAGCTGAATAACGTTGCGTTCCTCGTTCGAGTTCTTAGGCTGATGGGGAGAGTCGAATTTTGTCCGCATCTTCGTGCGGATGACGCCGATCGGCTCAAATGTTAGCGTGTCGATGTCGGATGGCGGCTTGGTCATGGCTATGGGGGCACTATGCCCTTATTTGCGCCCGTTATCCACGGGGTGCTCTCTGCAGCGAGGTCGCGGTTATCGTAGTTTCCTGGACTTACGCCGATTTGCCCCGTGCCCGTTATCGCGGTATATCCTGGGACCTCTATGGTACAGCCTCCACAGACAGCCCTTATAGCCTTCGGCGGCAATCTCGGCGATCCTATCGCGACGTTGCGGCGGGCTCTGCCTATGATTGAAGAGGTTGTTGGTCCCCTCACCAAACTCTCATCCCTCTACGAAACAAAAGCGCTGACCCTGCGCGGGGAGGTTCACGCAAATTACATCAATGCAGTGCTTGAGGTTTCAACGGCTCGGGAGCCGGAGGAGATCCTCGCCGAGCTTCTTCGTATCGAGCATGAGCTCGGGCGGGATCGCTCTCCTGATAAGCGATGGGAGCCTCGAACGATCGACCTTGATCTTCTCTTTGTTGGCTCAAAGGTCATGACAACACCAGCGCTCAATTTACCCCATCCTGAATTGTCAAAGCGTGATTTCGTTGTTGAGCCTTTGGCGGAGATCGCTGGTGAGTTTGTGCACCCGCTTCTCGGCAAGAGCATGAGCGAGCTTCAGAGAGAGTTATCAGAGAGCGGTAGCGAGAGGTTCGTAATCCGTACTTTTCCGTTTGAAAAGTAAGTTCTATCGAGCGGTGCATGATCGCCAATCTGGAAAGGGAACGAGGCGTTCCTCCAAAGCCGATCGTTGTTTCGCGACGTTGTGGACCCTCAGATAGGTCGGTACATCCTTAGGCAGCTGCCGTACCGCGTTCGCGCCGATCTGAGCGGAGCAAGAGTCCTTCGCGTCGATATCCAGGTCGCCTAATACTTTGAGAAATCCCTTGCGTGAGCACCCAAGGAGAAGCCCGCCACCTGGATGCGAGAGCGTTCCGAAGTTCTCCGCTACCATCCACGACACGAGAGGGTCGGCACTGATAAATGCCCCCATTCCGGGGTCGGCGATGAGCCTGGTTTCGTCAATTCCAGCCTCTACACAGATCGAGGTGGTCTCACGGATCCACGAAGATATCTGGTTCAACGCGATGCCAAAAGAAAATCCCTCCCCGAATGTATGCGCGTTGCCGTGGGGATTGCACATGAAGATGTAGGAGGCTGAACTCTGAGCCACGACCTGCAGCATCTCGTGCGAACGGGTACCCGACACATCGTTAATAAAGGACGCGCCGCATTCGATCGCACGGCGCGCTACCTCGTTATGATGGGTATCAACTGAGATAGGGATGAGAGGCGCGAGCTTAGCAACGAGAGGAGCTATGCGTCGCCACTCCTCTTCAACGCCAGGGCATATCGAGCCCGGTCTCGTCGAATCTCCGCCGATGTCGAGGATGTCAGCCCCTTCATCTATCATCCGCCGCGCTTGGTTCATGAGCGCCGTTACCGATACCTCGCCTGTGCTATCAGAGAAGCTGTCGGGGGTGCAGTTCAGGATTCCAATGATTTTGGTAGCCATACGGACACCGATGTAGCACCTTTTCGGTCCTTGCACCACGATTGACGAATGGCGCTACATGCAAACGTGCATTACCCTCTTCGATATGAGCAACGAATACGACCTGAGCCCAGAGGAGCGGCAGATCACTGAGCGGTTCCATGACCTCTACTACAACAAGCGGGTAGGGCCGGGACACCATCGAATCTGGGAGCAGACGAAGTGGATGGGATATCCCGTTCTGAAGACCCCAGCAGACCTCTGGGTCTACCAAGAGATCCTCTTCGAGGTGAAGCCCGACCTTGTTATTGAAACAGGCACCTTCGCGAGTGGTACAACACTCTTCATTGCGCAGATGATGGATCTGATAGGTAAAGGTAGGATTGTGTCGATCGATATCCAGGAGCTCTCGGTTCGGGCTCGACATGAGCGGATAACCTATCTCACCGGATCGAGTGCGGACCCCGCGATTGTGAACACGGCGGCAGCTCACGCCGTGCCGGGTGGAAGTTGCCTCGTCATCCTCGACTCTAATCACGCTCAGGCTCATGTGGCACAAGAGTTAAAACTGTTCGCGCCGCTTGTAAGTGTAGGTAGCTATCTGATTGTGGAGGATTCGAACGTAAATGGGCATCCGGTCTATCCGTCATTTGGACCGGGGCCGTTTGAGGCTATAGCAGCTTTTGTCATGACGCATCCCTCATTCGTTCCCGACAAATCACGTGAGAAGTTCCTGGTTAGTTGGAATCCAAACGGCTACCTCCGTAGAATGGCGTAACGCTTTCGCCCTTGTTTGCTAACTGCCCAGACTCTCTGCGCTTTGGACCTGTCCACACCTTCAGCTTGGTGTGCGCTGGGCTGCACGCCCTAAAGACTACGTTACCTCTCGGATTTGAGGTAGGATCACCGGAGGGGAGTGGTACGTTATGCAAAGGGGATTCTTAGGCACGATTGCAGCGCTAATGCTCGCGCTCGCCGGATGTGAGGGCGGTGGTGGAAACTGTCCATGGAACCGTCCCTCGTGTTGTGACAACCAGCTCTTTGGTTGTGGGCCCTTCGACCTCCCGCAGGGATGTTCTTGCGGGGATTATCTCTCACGGTCCTTCCGAGGAGATCCCCTTCAATTAAAAGCCGCACCGGTTCGACAGACTTTGAACTCCTCGCAGGGCACGTGGCGTGCACTGCTCACCAAGAACGGCAACGATTGCTCGTATCTTAAAAAACAGACGACCACAACGGTGTTGATCCGTGAACGTAGTCAGCAGGTCACCATGAAGTTGCTCGGTCTCGCTACGCTCCGTGGCAATCGGGTCGGCCGAAACGTCCGTACACGTGGGCACATGCGGGTTCCGCTCTCGCAGTGCTCGGCGGAAGTGAAGAGCGACGTCACCCTTTCAAGCGCCAACGCAGGCACTATCTCCGGGACTATTGATGTGACATGTCGGTCACAAAACCTTTCCTGCTCTGCTACGTATTCCGGGGCGCTTAAAAGGTTGTAGGCCCTAGGGAACCGAGGCAAAACAACGCATTCGCGTTGTTTTGCCGAAAGGGCTGCGTAGTACACTCGCAAAAAGTGCTGTATTTTTGCCTTGTCTCCCTAGGTGTCAACCTCGCATGGTGCGCGCTACGTCGGGTCGCTGCTCGTCGCCATCGGATGAGTAGTCTCCGCAATACTCGGTCATTGATATCCAGTAGTGTGGCGTCACGAGCCACGCTGAGTTGTCTACGTTTTCCAGATCGAAACGGAGCTCGGTGTTTGTATACCATCCATACAACTCGACCGCCTCGCGAAGCGTTTCTGCGTGCTCATCCAAAGAGGTTCCTATGCATGGATACGTGAAAACCTCTTGGTGAAATTCGACCCGGAATCTATCTTGTATCCGAGTTATTCGGGCGATCTGCCCAGGCTCATCAGGAGCGTATGAGAGGGGCAGCACGATTCGACCACCCTGCCGCAAACTCTGAAGCCAACGTGGTGGAATATGTGTCACCGCGCCGTGAACAACGAGTGCGTCGAGGGAGTCATTTTCGAATGGATGGGTGCTCCCATCAGCGTTGAGGCATCGAACATTTGAATAGCTGGTTAAGTTTCTCTGACATTCGTGCCAGATCTTCGGATCAATCTCCAGGGCAAGGACGGATCCGATTGGGCCGACGATGTGGGAGAGTATCGCACTATAGTATCCTAGTCCCGCGCCAACTTGCGCAACGGTCGCCCCTTCGTTAATCGACGCAAGTTCGAGAACGCTCGCGACGTATGAGGGGAGAGCTGAGTTGAGTTCGAGTGATGGATCGATCGCCACCATGACGTTGTGGTAGAGATGATGCGGATTGTCGTCAGGAGTCGCTCGATAGCTTTCCTGTATCATCGCGGTTGAGATCTGCCACGGGCCCCTGGGAAGAAAGGACTCGCGTGGTACTTCGGCGAAGGCGGATATGATCCGCTCATTCGTCACGCCAGAGGCCCATCGGACCTCCTCGGCGAACCACCTTCGTATAGCTTCGTTAGACGATGAATCCATGTGCATCTCCACGCTGATTTCGGGATGCTATGCGTTGCACGTTGGATAGTCATGTCCGGTGCTCTCTGAATGATAGTTTTTCCACTTAAAGTGGAAAAATAGGGCTTTTATGATGGTAGATCTCGGTGATGACGGCCCTGGCCGTGGTAGAGCTAGCGCTTTACCCGTTCTCGACTCGTGGCGCTCACGGTATCGGATGAAAGACGCTATCTTTTCTCCACAAGGGCGAGTTGTAGTCGAAATTGTCTGGAAACCCAGTGTTCTCCCAAAAGGACTCTCTGTTCCACATAGTTTGGGGGATGAGGTCCCGCTGGTACTTGGCGAGCGGATAGGTCTTGAGAAACCACTTACTCGTCGCTTCGATCACTACGAAGTCTTTAATCTTGGGATGAAAAACAACGGCCCATGCGTGTCCGTTTTTCGGGTTGACCGAATCCGTATATCCCGTAACCACTCGTGCATCGAATCCCTTCTCGAGCAACCAATCAACAACCAGTATCGCAAGGTCCTCACAGTCTCCGCTCCCCTGTCGGATCAACTCTGCCGGCATTTGCCATACATCAGGATACTGAAAGTTGTCAGTATCGGTTCGATACGTGATCGCCCGAGAGGCGAAAAGGTGCGGCATCCAGACATTCGAGATATCAGGGAACTTTTCACGGACCAGGAAGGATGCTACGGGATAGAAAGAGCCATCTCGCCCAAATCCTATATCCGAGACGAGATGGTGAGACTCACTAAGGATGTAGGCGTGCCCCTTCTCAGATTCAGCAAAGATCCGCTGTACCTGCTTCAGAGACCACCGTGATCCAGTATGTGTTGATTCAAGTGTCCCGCGGGCTGGCTCATACGGCGTCTCTGTCCCCGAGGTTATCGACGCGGCAAGAGCCTTTTCGTCTAACGGTGGGGGAGCCTCACGCATCCTCCGACCACGATACGGATCTCCTGGGACGCCACCGCGGATATCTCGAATCCAGAGGACAACCAGAGGAAACAGCACCACGCATACCTTTTCGACGAACGAAGGGTTACGCCGTTTCATCACGAAAGCTAGCTATTGAGAGCTGCGGCTACAACGATGGCGATGAAGAGAAGCTTCACGCTCGCAAAGATGGCCGCCGCCATGTTTCCACGCTTAATCTCCTCAATAAAATCGATATTCTTGAAGAGAATTTTATCGCTCCAGATAAAGGTTAGAAACGCGACCCCGAAAACCGCCATCGCGTAGATGAGGTTGATGAAAAGGTTCAATGCTGTGGTGGAGAGGAATGATGTATCTATCATATGCAAGGGGCACCATATCAACTCGCAGGAGAATCACGAAAGACGTTTTTCACCGGTGGTACGGGCTGGCTCGTATCAGTCGTGTTTCTACGCGAGGTCGAATACGATAACCTCGGTCGGACTACCTACTCCACGGATGGCGATCGTGCCTGGCTTGTCGATAGCCACAGCGTCACCACCCTGGAGCTCTACATCATTGATCGAGCACATTCCCTTGCTGACGTGTATCCAAGCACCGCGGCCTTCCCGTACTTCGTGAGAGACCGAGCCGGTGGGGGACAAGCATGAGACGTAAACGTGCGAGTCCTGATTAATGGGAAGCGCTTTGTCACTATCTTGTGACCGTCCCGCTACGCGCACTAGTCGATCAGCCCGATCAGCCATAGGGAACTCTCGTTGGGCGTAGGCCGGCGGAAGTCCCTGCTGCTCGGTCTCGATCCAGATCTGAATAAGGTGAACCGGAGTGGTTGGTGATGGGTTAAACTCCGAGTGACGAATTCCGCGCCCCGCCGTCATGACCTGTACCTCTCCAGGTCGTAAAGCCTCTCCGTTGCCGAGACTGTCTTTATGCTCAAGGGCGCCATCAAGTACGATCGTAATGATCTCCATGTCGCGGTGACCGTGCATTCCAAACCCTTTTCCGGGTGCGATGATGTCATCGTTAATGACCCGCAGGGTCCTAAAACCCATGTGCCGCGGGTCGTAGTATTCGCCGAATGAAAATGAGTGGCGGCTGTAGAGCCACCCTATCTCGGTGAGACCTCGATCGTTAGCTTTGCGAACGTACATAAACACCCCCGGCTATCTGATTCCCAGACAGTAAGGCCACAGGATCGGAATTTCAAGGTGGAAGCGCGGGGCGGGCCTTACTTCAGGCCGCTCCGAACGAGCTTCTCAATAGAGGGTTGCATAAGGGCCTCAAGCGCCTTGCCAGGTTCGCCTGCTCCGGCGTGGAAGCGAAGTCTATGTAGTAATACAAAGGGTGCCATGTAACGAAGATCATCCTCGGTAGCATGCGAACGACCGTTCGTGAGCGCCCACGCTTTGATGGCGCTCTGAAGCATGAGAGCAGCACGGGTCGAAGCCCCGAACTGAATCATCGGATTTCCCCGGGTTGATTGCACGATATCGATGATCGCTTGCCTGAGCGGTTGAGCCACATGAACCTCCTCGCACGCTTTCCGAGCATCGAGGATGTCGCTGCGGGTACATACTGGGTCGATCGAGAGAGAGGCATCCTTGATGGATGAGTGGTTCTCCAGGATCTCGCACTCTGTCGCGCCATCTACGTAGGACATAGGTACTTTGAGGAGGAATCGATCAAGTTGGACCTGCGGAAGGGGGTAGGTCCCGGCGATATCAAGGGGATTTTGGGTGCCGAGTACGAAGAAGAGCTGATCGAGTGGACGGGTAGCGTTGTCCATCGTCACCTGCTTCTCGGCCATACACTCAAGGAACGCGGCTTGCACCTTCGGTCCCGTTCGATTGATCTCATCGGCTAATAGGATGTGCGCGAAAACAGGCCCGTGCATAAAGTGGAATTCGCCACTCTTCGGATCGAAGATATTTACCCCCAATACATCACCGGGGAGCATGTCCGGCGTGAACTGAATTCTACGGAACGGAACGATCGGATCAGACGATACCGTTGGGAATCTATTGCGAGCTGGATCGTCAGCCGCGATCAAACGACCAAGGGTCTTGGAAAGCGTTGTCTTTCCGGAGCCTGGATAGTCCTCCAGGAGCACGTGCCCATCAGCGATAAGTGCCGCGACAACCAAACGGATCGTATCCGAGCGACCTCGAATAACCCTTTCAAGGGCGGCGCATAGTTTATGTGCCGTTGAGCTCGCTGCAGTAAAGTCTTCAGTTTGGACCGACATTTCGTATCTCCTCTCGAAAAAGGGCATCAGATAATTTGTTCACCACTTCGGCGGAAGTGCTTCCCTCGACGAGGCGATTTTTGCTCGACTGCCCAGGGCATGAAAAACGGAGCGCGAGCCTGCCAGGGGTGGTTGGATCCGCTGTGGTAATAGAGCAGAGAGTACCCTTGCCTGGTGCTTCCCGAAAGGGGCCCGCTTCGAGAGCGGATCCTAGTGAATGGGGATCCGAACCGAGATCGAGAGCTACCGGAAGCTGAAAGCCGTAGTTTCGAAGCTCCGGAGCCGCTGTATAAAAGACTCGGTAGGCTAGCTCGCGGTAGCGGTCCGAATCCGGGGAGAGAGAACTCATTCTTTGGAGGGTGGTGTGGATCTTGAGGAGTGTGTCGAACCCCTCTCGACTTCGCTGCATCACCGACTCAAACTTCTCGTTCGCGGCGCCAGAGAAGAGCCATGAACGCTCGTTTTCAGCGAGGTACGCATCATAGAACAGGCCAGCGATTGCCCGAGAGTCCTTGGCGCGTTGCCCCTCGGTCCGACGAGAGAGCGCAGAGCTTGAGAAGCCCGCGAGGACCTCGCCAAGGGTTGGATACTCAAGGAGGCTGTCGGTATTTCGGATCGTGAGATCCTCGATGTCATGGAGATCGTCGATAAGGATCTGCCGCGCCCGTCGCATGAGCCACCATGCCTTGACCGAATTTGAGGCGATAGTCTCCCTGTGCGTGAGCCACTCGCCCCATGTCTCCGTTTGATGGAATCGGAGCAGGTTATTCTGTCTTAGGAGCGCCTGCGCAAGGGAGATGGTGGCAGCGACCACGAGATCGTCTTGGTTTGTACCTATCTTTCCGAACCATTGCGTTCCCTGAAGAGCGGTCTCGAAGCGTTTGATAGCGCGGTCTACGTTGCCCGTATGCAGATCGATCCTACCGCGCGCGAGGTTTACGAGCGCGGCGTGCTCCTCGTTGTTGCGCAAGGGGAATTGGGCGATGCACCGTTGAAAGGCGTCCATCGTCGAAAGCGCCGCGTCCGTCTTGAGTTGTTCTATATAGAGTAGCGTCAGGTTGAGACTTGGAAGAACGTGTTCGCATCCATCTGGAAGGCTGGTCGCACGTAGGAACGTAGACTCCGCCTTTACGTCGTCGAAGATCTCCTTATAGACCTCCCCCGCGTTATTGAGAGGGGTCGCCGGTTGTCCATCGGTACCTTGAGAGAACTCGTATGCGATCGCTTGCCGGAAGACCTCAAGTGACTCCTGGGGCTGGTCATTCATAGAGAGCAGGATCCCGAGCATGTTGAGTGTTCGACCGCTGTCGGATCCACTGAGAAGTCCCTCGCGAGCTACTCGTATCGCCTCTTGGATTCGACCGAGCTTCATGAGCACCCATGAGCGCGCGCCAGGATACCATTCGGCTCGGTATCCATAGCTGTGGTACTCATCAAGGGCGTCGAGCGAGCCCTGATAGTTGTCGAGGTTAAGGCGACATTGGCTCATGTAATAGATCAGATTGCCGTGTTCGAGCTGAAGGAGATGCGATTTGTACGGGGGCTTGCCGTTCTTCTTCTCAAACAGCTCCTGAGCTCGCTTTATGTACTTGAGAGCGAGTCGGTAGTGCCCGACGTGCACAAGGTAGTAGCCAGAGAGAAGGTAGTACGCCTTGTACTCGTTCGGATCCTTCTGAATGGCTTTAAGAAGCTTTGTTCGCGCATCGAGGGGACGATCGGTCGCGAGAAGGAGGGAGGCGTCTCGGATGAGCTCTTCAGCGGTTTTATTTCGGTCGTCCGTTGCTGAGAGCTCGTCGAATCCGAAGACATCAAAGGGATCGAAGGGATCGTCAACCGTCTTCTCTTGTTGGTTTTGCTTCGGTGTCTCTTGGGCGAGCGCGCGTGTCGGCGCCAAAAGAAGGACAAGGCAGCAAAGCGGTGAGAGGTATCGAATTACCATGTGCCACCCCCCAGTGCGTTTGTGACTGAGGATGGGTTGAGCGCTGATATGCAACGCTTCCACAGGGACTCCCGCTTGAGGTGCGTGTGCGCCTTTAGAATTGCTGCAACAACCTCAGGAGTCGTGAGTGAGGGGCGTTCAGCGTAGGCCGCGTAGTTCACGAGGTCAACCAGAGGAGCGAGTACGTGCTCAGGTGAACGACTTGAGAATTGCTGACGGGTCTCACCGAATCCGCGACGTACTCCACGATCATAGAGAAGGGACGCAACGGAGATGTAACCCCAGCGCGCTTTACCCGCTGCGGTTGGAGCGACCCGCCAGCCGTGTCGAAGTGTTACCTTGACGAGGATGAGAAACATGCCTAAACCGACGATGCCCCAGATGACGATCTCTTTGTTGGGGATCCATGTCGTTTCAGGATCCTCCATGCCAGGCTCATCCTTCGTCGCCTCCGAGGGAAGGATCTCTTCACCTGGCTCAAGGCTTCCCATCAGCTCCTCAAGGAGCTTTGTGTCTACCTGGGTGTCAGCATGGCTTTCAACTTGATCGGGCTGTATATCAAAAGGTACCCAGCCGGTACCTTTAATGTAGGCCTCTGACCATGCGTGACGATCGCTCATGCGCAGAAGGATGTGACCGTCCTTCGCTTGACTGAGATCGGTGAGGTACCCGGTGCCGATTCGAGCAGGAATTCCGAGAGCGCGGAGCATGTACACCATCGCGTGTGCGAAATGAACGCAGTAGCCACGGTGGTCGCCAAAGAGGAACGGAACAACGGGATCATCCTTAGGGTCGACGTTGTGGTTCGGAGTGAGGGTGTAAATCGAGGTACGAGAGAGGTAGTTCGTAAGAGCGTTTATCTTCTCAACTGGATGGTTGATGCCCTTGGTTATCTCCTCGGCGAGCTCTTTGTATCGTTTGTCGGTGTGTGGTTGGAGATAGTGGCTGCGAACCTCGTCGGTCCATCGGGGATCTCCGACCTCAAGGGTTGAGAGTGAGGAGAGCGGGAATGCGGGTGCGACCGAGTAGGCTCGATACGAAGCCTTGAACCGAGAGGGGTTGGGATTTTTGAGCTGAACTATTGATAGGGGATAGTCCACCGCGAAGGCCGAGTCATGATCGGCAAGAGTGTAGATAGACTGGATGAGCGGCGTGCGAGGCGCTAACTCCGTGTCCTCCTTTCCGGTATAGGTCGATTGCGGTGAAACTACCGGAAGATCGGTATCGAAGGCGCGCCCGGCGAAGACCATCTCCTTGCCACTAAATTGCGAGAGAGCGCTCTCGCGCAGGTAGAGCATCGGACTGAATGGATTGTCAGCGTAGTCACCTTCGAGTCGTATGAGTCCCGCGGGCTGATTAGTGCTTCCAAGTGCGGATTGAAAGGTGAGGGGGCTGACGCCGAGATTCTCGCCCATCCCTACACCGTTCGATACGCGAGCTAACATCGCGGTGTTGTAGTGCTGATAAAGGGCTGCTTGAATGACGTACACAATTCCGACGAGCGCCAGCACGAGAGCGGATGAAAAGATGAAGCCGCGGCGAGCACGACTTAGTTGGACGTTGGTGCGCTCCGCTCGTGGTCGAACTGCCTGGGACGCTAAAAAAAGGTAGCACAACAGAAGGGCAAGAACCGTCGATCCAACGACGATTAGCATCGAGAGGTGTGGTACCCCAAGCCTCCACGCGAGAGTGGCGATAATTTTTGGTCGATCGAAATGGTAATCCCGATGCCCTGCAAAGGTCGCGATCGCAGCGGCGGCGCATAGGATCGCCTCAAAAGTTATCGCTCCGCGAGCTCTCCAAAACAACCAGGTCGTTCCGGCAGTAAGAAACATCGCGATAAGTGAAAGCTGTGCGTGAAGATAGAGCCGCGAGATGGAGAAGTTCTCAGGGGTGAGACCAGAGAGGGTATAATTGAGAGCTCCGAACAGGAGGTAGAGGAGCGTAGCCGCGCTGCCGAACGCGAGGAAGAATGCTAGGTTCGTTATGCGAGTCTGGGCTAGGCGAGATGAGGCGACAACGCCAACTATCCCCGCGAATGAGAGGAGGAGGGGAGATGTGCCGAGCGGCTCCATCGTGTTGAGGAGAGATACTGCGATGATCACTCCCAGTGAACGGAACGCGAGAACCGCGCGGTACCACGGTATATTCGGTGAGGAGAGCCACTCGCGAATCATACGTGCACCTCCCATTGACGATGCAGGCACGAGGCGAGAAAGGATTGGAGCGACCGGACAGAGTCCTGCTCCTTTGCATCCTCTTCAGGTGTGACGAGAAGATGAACGAGCTTTGAACGTGTCGTCGATGGTAGGGAATGAAAAGATGCGGAAGGTTGTGAGAGGCAGAAAACAGGGGCGACCCCTTGCGCGCTGAGCCACACCGCGAGGTTCTCGATCTGTTGTGCCTGTCCATCGAGCGCGAGCCGCTCAGCCGATACGAAGAGGAGGAGCTTGCTCACCTTGAGGCTTGGGGTGAGTCGTCCACAGTAGTCTAGAAGTGTCGCGGTGTCCTGTTGTAGCTGTCCAGACCTCTGCGGATCGACGTCCCACACTGAATCGATTAGCAACTCTCGCAGCGCTTCAGGTGAGTGCGCCGCAGGACGACCGCTCGCCCCCTCACAACTCGCGATGATCTCAAGGTTCAGACGAACGAGTGATTCCGCATAGGCCACCATCTGAGCGCACGCCTTATCCCCCTCCTTTCCGCCGATAGTGAACATCACGACAAATCCCTCGGGGGTCATCGAGGCCTCTGGATGACGAGCGAGAAGCTCTCCTCGCTTCGCGAAGGCCTTCCACACGATCTTCTTTACACCATCAGAGGGGTGATAACTTTTGATGTCGAACGGCTCCCCTTGGCGATTGAAGATATCGACCATCATCTCACCTGGTCGTTGGGTTGAGCTGAGTACGGGAAGGTTGGAGTCGTGCGTCGGGATGGGAGCGATCGTGATGGCCGTTTGTTGCGGAATGATCCAGGTGAAGCGGGTGAGTCCGGTCACATCGCGAAGGGTGCACTCAATCCCTCGAATGTCCCACTCGCCGCGATGGGGGAAGGTAAGATCCATATGCGCGCGGCGCTCGCCCTCTGAAAATCCTGATACCCTGACGAGGGAGGGTGAGGCGCCCGGTTGTTCGAACACAAGGCGCATGTCGAGGGTAAGGAGAGGAAGAATCTTGGCACCACGTAGGGCGATGAACAGCCTAACCCGTTCCCCAGAGACCCCCGGCTGTTCGGGGGCTCCGATCGAGGCGGAGAGATAACGCTTAAGCGCTACGCCATGCAGGATAACCACCACCGTGGCTATTACTATGACGATGAGAAGGGCATAGGTGAGGGAGGCTGAGACTATGTCGGTGCTCTTTCGTACCGGCCCAAGGAGTAGGTAGAGAAGCAGAAGGAGTGTGGCGACGGTTCGACCACTGAGCGGGCCGAGTCCCGGGCGTTCCATAAAGTTGTGGAAAACTCGCCACGCCCGCCGAATCGCCGCCCGAGGGGTGTCGTAAATAGCGTTTTGGGTTAGGTGGTTAGGTGGGTTTTCCACAGGCTTGGTTGATCTGTTGATACGTGTTGAAAACCTCAATTGGTGTGCTTCGAACGCATGTGTAGTAGCCTCCCCCGGCTACGGATGGGAGGTCACGAACTCGCTCGCCGTCCTGATAAGTTACCAATGACTATGACGAAGGGAAAGAAGCAACAAAGTGACGACGCCGATCGCGACATCTCGCTGAGATCTTCGACCTTTATGTCGGATGACGCGTACGCTCAGGTCGGTTCCGTTTTAGTACTGGCAGAGGGTGGTCCGGAGGGGGTTCTCGTCGATCCGCTCACCCCCTCCCCGGGTCGGCTCCCTATCTTTCAAACTCCGCTGGGGAGGCTCCCCCGTTCTCTCATGACCCTGTTCGGTCTCGAAGAGTCCCTTGTCGATCTCTTTCTGCACGAGGCCCAGCCCCGATGCTCTCGGTGCGGGGTGTTGGCGCATCGCTCCGAATCTCTTGATTACTCGCGATGGCCAGATCACGGATATATCGCGGTTGTGGTGGATGGAGTTGAGGATAACGTGTCCTTACAAGAGCAGTGCGAGCTCCTCGAGGTCGAACGGGCAGTTATTGATGGGATGCTTGTTCGCAAAGATGATATCTCGGGACGGACGGGAGAGCCGGTGCTCATGCTCGTATCCGTTTCCGATATCGAGCACGTATCGAGAGAGATTGAATTGTGGTTCTCCCGAGGAGGGAGCCCTGTGCGGCTCATGCACTACCTCTCTCGGAGTGAGCGGGGCGTTGAAGTTCAAAAAATCTTTAAGCAGTGGAGATGTCTCTCCTGTGGAGTCACATCTCCGGTCGCCTCTCGGCAGCTACTCGAAGAGGCGCCGGAATGCCAACGATGCCGGGGTGAGGGGTGGTTGTTGGTCGAGGATGATCGCTTCGTCGCGTGCGATGATTGCGACGGGTTCGGGTGTACATCGCAGCTCGCCCTCTATGAGGTGGCGGGTACGTTACTGAAGGATGTGTCCCGTCTAACGTTCCACGATGTGCATGAGCGCGCGCTCCGTCCTTTGAGCGGTGAATTGCATGATGTGGCTGCAAGGGTAGCGCAGTTGTGTGACGAGGGATTCGCACGGCATCCCATCGGTATGCCCGTAGATCTTCTTTCAAAGGGAGAAAGGGTTCTTGCGACCATTGCATCCGCTCGTCTGTCGGCGCTCTCTGATCTTCAGCTTGTGGTGGA
>Ga0214921_10002185_pt1 | contig 32227 bp, 26 predicted proteins | sample LL1505_MetaG_FD_177992 | JGI IMG/M metagenome (GOLD analysis project Ga0214921, IMG submission 177992) | Freshwater microbial communities from Lake Lanier, Atlanta, Georgia, United States - LL-1505 | ecosystem: Environmental > Aquatic > Freshwater > Lake | place: USA: Georgia | collected... | reverse complement strand
CGGCGTCGCGCACCACCACCGGTCGTAAAAACACCATGAGGTTGGTTTTCTTGCGGGTTCGGGTCTCGCTCTTGAACAGATTTCCAAAAAATGACACATCGCCCAGGCCCGGCACCTTTTCCTGGTTGCCGGAGTACTCGTCCTGCAGCAGGCCGCCCAGCACCACCACCGCGCCGTCTTCCACCAGCACGTTGGATTCAATGGTGCGCTTGTTGGTGGTCGGGCCGTTGGTGGCGTTGACGGTGGAGGCCAGCACGCTCGACACCTCCTGGTAGATCGCCAGCTTGACGGTGCCGTTCTCGCTGATCTGAGGCTTGACCTTGAGCGTCAAACCGACATCCTTGCGCTCAATGGTCTGAAACGGGTTGACCGTGTTGCTGTTGCCGGCGTTGGTGAACTGGCCTGTGACAAAGGGCACGTTCTGGCCAATCACAATCTTGGCCTCTTCATTGTCGAGTGTGAGCAAATTGGGCGTGGACAGCACGTTGCCGCTGCCCGACTCTTCCAGAAACCGGGCCAGAAAGCCCAGCACATAGACGCCATTGGTCTGATGCGCCACACCCAGGTTGGCGCCTCGCGCCACCGAAGGCGCGCCGCCGGCCACGGAAGCGGACAGGTTGATGATGTTGCTGATGCCAGCGCCGAAGTTGGTGCCCAGCAAGCCAATGTTGGGGTTGCCTGCACCACCCAGCACACCCTGCCACTGCACGCCGAACTCGGCCGCGCGGTCGGCGCTGACCTCCGCAATCAGGCTTTCCACGAAGACCTGGGCGCGCCGGGCATCGAGCCGGTCGATCACGGCGCGCAATTGCCGGTACTGAGGCTCGGGCGCGGTGATGATGAGCGAGTTGGTGGCGGGGTCCGCCTGAACCTGGCCGCCCGCAGTGGCTGCCGGCGCAGAACCAGCGCTGGCAGCCGCACCCGGGCCCGGCGTGGAACTTGTGGTGGTGGCACGGGCTTCGCCACTGATGGCGGCACGCAAGGTGGCCGCCAGCTTGGTGGCGTCGGCATTCTTGAGGTAGACCACATGGATATTACCGGCCGGGTCGGCACTGGCCGCCGCATCGGGTTGGTCCAGCTTGGCCACCAGTGACTTGACCAGCGCCAGCCGGGCCGGGTTGGCGGCGCGCAGGATCAGGGCGTTGCTGCGCGGCTCGGCCAGCAAGGTGGTTTTGAACGAGGTGTCGGCCTGACCGCCCGCCGCCGGCGCCGAGGACGACTCGATCAGCCGCAGCACCAGCGGCGCCAGATCCGAGGCGATGGCATGCTTGAGCGGCAGCACCTCGACTTCGGTGGCATTGGCCACATCCATGGCGGCGATGATGCGAGCCATGCGGCGCAGGTTGTCGGCGTAGTCGGTGATCACCAGCGAGTTGTTGCCCGGGTTCACGTTGATGGTGTTGTTGGGGCTGATCAAGGGGCGCAGCACCGGCACCAGGTTGTTGGCAGACTCATAGTTGAGGCGAAAAATCTGGGTCGTGACCTGGTTGCCCACCGCGGCAGCCAGAGGCCCCTCGGTGTCTGTGACGCCCGCACTCTGCAGTTTGGCATCGGCCTCGGGCACCACCCGGTAAAGGTTGCCCGCCTCGACCAGGGTGAAGCCCTGCAGCCGCAGCGCTGCCAGAAACTGGTTGATGCCGGCGGCGCGACTGACTGGCTTCTCGGTCACCAAGGTCATGGTGCCCTTGACGCGGGGGTCCACCAACACATCCACCCCCATGATGCCGGCCATGGTGCGCGCCACCGCCTCGATCTCGGCATTGACAAAGTTCAGCGTGACCGGCTCGGCACGCGCCCTGGCAGCCGGCGCGGAGGTCGCGGACGGTGGCTTGGTCGTAGTGGCTGTCTGTGCCTGTGCTTCAGCGTAAAAAGTGCCGCCAGCCCAAGCCAGTATTGAACAAGTCACTATCAAAAATAGAGCGGGACGAGATGGCCGGGCGTCTGAGGATGTCATACGGATTCAACCCACTTTGATGATGGAGCGCGCGCCATCGCGTTGGCCGAGGATATTGAGAAGATTGGCCAGCGCATCGAGCCGGTCGGGGGTGGCGGTGGCCACACCCTCGAAACGCAGACGCCCCCCCACCCACTGCCCGGCTCCACTCAATTGTAGGGCGCCTTCCAGGGTTTCCAGCGTGAAGCCAGGGGTGGGTCCGCCCTGCAGGGAGAGCCGGTAACTGCCCATGGGCTTGAGCGTCGACAGGCGCGAGGCCATTTGCCCAGCGTCTAATCTCGCGCTGCCTTCAACACCAAGTCGCCCGCTCGACCAGGTCAGCGCCAGCCCGGCGGTGCTCAAGCCCAGTTGCCCCTGCGGCTGCACCGTGTTCCAAGGGGTGCCCAATCCAGCCAGTACAGCGGCCGGCCAAACCGACTGGCCGTCTGACAGGCCCAGGCGCAGGCTGCCCCAGCCTGGCACCACGCTCAGACGCCAGGGCTGCTGCATGCAGCAGTCGGCCAGCAGATCGGCCTGAAGCGTCCAACCAGACAAGTGCAAGCGCCAGTTCAGGCGCCCCGGCAACAGGGCAGCATCCCGGCTGCCCAGGCCCCCTGCCAGCGCCAGTTGCGCCGAGCCCAGCCACACGCTGCCCCGCGGCTGGAACAACTGCACGCGGCCCTGGCTGGCTTGCGCCACAGCAGCGCTGAGCCACTGCGCGGGCGCACGCCACAGCAGTACCGCGAGCAAGCCGGTCAAGGCACCCGTCAAGGCCCAAGCCCAGGGTGCCCTTGGCAGGTGCGGCATCAGGGGACGTGGCATGGTGCTTGGGCAGAGGGCGTGTTGGCGGGCCGGGGATGGGGCGGCGCCCGCTCAAGGCGCGCCAAGGTTGAGCACCAGCGTGCCGTCCCAAACACCGGGTGCGCTGCGGCGCAGCCGCGCCTCGATGGGCAGCAAGCGCAGATTCAGTCGCACCTGCGCCAACCATTGGGCCAGGGTATCGGCTGCCACGCCCTTGAGCGTCACGGTAGCCCGATCGCCCACCAGGCTCAGCTGCAGTCCGGGCGCCAGCGGCTTGACCGAAGCCTCCAGCAGACGCCGCGCTTCCTCGGGTGCCAGGCGGGGCTGGGCCTGCAGCGCCCGGGCTTGCGCCTGCATGGTCTGCATGTCCTGCATTTGCGCCTCTAGCAGCCGGTGCTGCTGTTCGGCGCCGCGCAAGGTGTTCAGGGCTGGCGCCATGCCCAGCCACCACAGGGGGGCCAGCAACAACAGGGCGGCAGCGGCACGCACGGCCCCCCGCTCACGGCGACTGAGCTCGCCCCAGCGCGCCTGCAACGGGGGCCAGGCACTCACCGCGCGCTCCCTTGGCGAATCAACAGGCCGTTGGTGTCGGCCTGCGCCACGTAGCCGCCGGCCTTGAGCCGAAGCGACAGGGCAGCCAGCTCGTCGGGCCTCAAAGCAAGCCCTTTGAGCCGCAGCTCGCCTGCAACGTAATCAATGGCCTCGGGCACGGCCTGGGCCGGCCCCACCGCGGCAAAGGCGGCCAACATCGCCTCCAAGTCACGGCCAGAGGTCTGGCCGCTGGCACGCTGCAGCGCGGAGAGCTCACGCGCCATCTGCACCGGAGCGTCCACCACCACCTGAACCCTGACGAAGGTGCCAGTCAGCACCTCCCGGATGGCCTGGCGCTGCGCCTTCAGGGCCGATTGCTCTTTCCAGGCCCAGGCATTGAGCCCGACCAGATTGACCAGCAGGGTCGCCAGCAGGGCCCAGCGCGCAGGCCGCCAGCGTGGTGCCCGGGCCAGACGCGTTGCGGCCTCCGACAAGCGCCGCCAGCGCCGGGTGCCGCCCGAGTTAGCCAGGTCAAATTGCGCCAGGTCCCAGGCGCCCCGCAGCGCCTGCAGGTGCCGCTGTGGCGCTTGTTGCAGGGTGACGGCACGCTGCATCAGTTGTTCGGCCAGGGCCGCTACGGCGGGCTCGGCCAGCACGGGCTGGGCAGCCGGCCAGTTGAGCAGGCCCAGTGTTGCCGCCGAAAGCGGCCAATGCGCCACACCGCCGGGCGTCACGGCAGACAGGCGCGGCGCGTTGGTTTCACCTGTGACGTGCAGCACCCCATCCGCTGCCACCGGGGCAAGCTCTGGCACGATGCGACCCACAGGGCGGCCCGCGCGCTCCAGCGCGGCAACCGCCGCCTTGAGCCAAGCTCGGTCACAGATGGCCACCCAAACCGGCACCTCATCCGTGGCATCAGGCGCCAGCGCAAAGTGAAGGTCGGCCGTGTCGTCGAGTACACGTTCTTCCAGCACGCCATCGAGCACCGCGCGCAGCCGGCCCGGCCCGCCATCGCGAAACAGCCCTCGCCCCACACTGCCACGGGGCAGGCGAACCTGTTGCCAAGACAGCCTGTGCGCCGGCACCAGCGCCACAAGCTCCGTGGCCGCCGGCATCAGCGCCAGGCCAGCACGGCCGCTGTCCACCACCAGACCATCCCCCCGGGTCAGCACAAATTCGTAGCCGTCAGCCGCATCGGCGGTTGAGTCGGGCAGGGTCAGGATCAGGGTGCTCATGGCTGAAAAAGGGGCTCACTCATTGTAGGGTGGCAGTCCGCGGGGCAGCAGGCGGCGGCAGGCCACCACGTTTGCGCCAGAGCGTGCGCACTTCCAGGCCCTCGCGCTGCACCAGCGAACGCTCTTCCACCACGTCTGCCCCCACCTGCAGCCGGCCCTGCACCTCAAAGAAGCGGCTGCCCAGACTGTGTTGGGCTTCGGTGAACTGCGCCGCAGCATTGCCACCCGCCTTGGCGGCGTCGTCGAGTGTGGCCAGGTGCGTGGCCGTGCGGGCCGCCACCAGTCGGTGGGCATCGGCCAGCTCAAAGGCTTGGACACAGGCGTACACCACCTCCACTGGCGCCGTGTTGAGGTTGACTGGCGTGCGCACCGGCAACACGGTGACGAACGGGCGCAGCGTGGCAATGCTTCGCGGCGACAGACCCAGCCAGGCGAGCTGGTCCAGGTCTTGCGGCCACAACGGGGCCGTGGCGATGATCACCGGCGCCTGGGGCGCTGAGGCGCCCTGGGCGGGCGCAGCTGCCAGCTCACCCTGTGCCAAACGGGCATTGGCGGCCAAGGCCGCCAGCTCGGCCTTGGGCAGGCCCAGCAGATCGAACAGGCGGGCAAAGGCCAGTACGCTGGGCGCATGGACCTTGCCGTCCAGCACCAGATTGCTCACATTCAGCTGAGATTGCAGGTCGGTGATACGGCCAGACAGGAACGCTGCCTCCGCCGCATCGGCCGCCAGCGCATCCGAGCGGTCAGTGGCCAGAAAGGTGGACAGTCGCGCCTGCTCCAGCGGCACCGCCCAGGGCTCGGCCAGGTGGTCGGGGCCGCCCTTGCGGGCGTCTTCACGCAAAATCAGGCGGGCCCAGTCCAGTGCGCCGGTCAGCACCCAGGCCGCCTGCACCCGGCTACGCTGCGCGGCCTCGATCTCCACGCCGCGCCACTGTTGCCACAGGGCGCTGGCAGCCAATGTCGCAACCAGCACCACCGTCAGCATCGCCATGAGGATGGCAGCGCCGCCTTGGCCGCGCGCAGGCCCAGCTTGTCGGTCGCGCCTCATTTGCCGCCCCCAAGCCCCGGCCGCACCCAGTCGCGGGTCAGGCCGCCGCTGACAGCTTGGCCCGTGGGCAGCGTCAACACCAGGCGCACGCCGTCGGGCAAATTCGAGCCTGTGGCCTTGTCATCCGTGGCGCTGCCGGCGCTGGAGAGTGGGTTGGTCCAGGTGTCACCCCGGTAAAAAAAGATCTGCCAATCGGCCAAAGGGACCAACAACACTTCGCGCCGCTGGTCGTCGCTGCTCGGGTTTTGCCCCCACTGCGCGGCACTTTGCCAGGCCGTCTGCAGCGCGCCATGGCTGTTGACGGGGGGTGACTGCCAGCGCAGCCAGATGCCGTCCCGGCTGGTGCCGCGGCGGGCCCATGCCACCACGCGCAGGCCGTCCGCAGCGCCCGCAGCGTCGCGTCGCAGCAGGCGCAGTGCGCGGCCGTCCCAGTCCAGGCTGCTGGCGTTGGGCTGAACCGCCAAAGCGTCCAGATCCGCCGTCCATTGGGCCAGCGCCGCCTGTAACGACAGCACGTCGTCGGCCTGTTGGCGCAGTTGGCTTTGGGCCCGCGTCATGCCGTCCAGGCCGCGCCAGGCCAGCACGGCCATCAGGGCCATCAAACTGATCGCCACCAGCAGTTCGACCAGGGTGAAGCCCGTGGCTGGCCTGCGGCGGAACATCAGTAGCGTCCCACCACGGTCGACAGGTTCAGGATCGGTGTCTCGCCGTCCAGCACCCGGGCGTCCACCCGACGAAAATTGGCATTGGGCGTGGGCCGAACCGCCAGCTGCACGCGGTAGCTGTGGCCAGCCTGCTCGCAGTCGATCTGGGTGTCGCCCACCCCAGGCAGTTGCCGGGTCAGGCGAATTTTCACCAGCTCGTTCTCGGCACACATCTGGCCCAGCAAGACATCGGTCTGGCGCTGGGCGTTGCGCGTGAGTGCAGCGGTGGCCTGCAGGCCGGCACCCAAAGCGATGGCCACGATGCCCAGGGCCACCAGCACCTCGACCAGGGTAAAACCACGCAGCCGGCACTGGCTCATGGCGCAGGCGGCTGCACGGCAAAGGGCCGCAGGCCGTCCGTGGCGATTCGCACCGCTTTGCCCGGCTGGCTGCGCGAGCGCAGGGTCAGCGTCTGCGCCCCGATGATGGGCTCAGGCCCCAGCGTCAAAGCCGCAGCAAGAGGGGCGTCGGTGTCGGCAGCCAGCCACTGCCGGGGCAGCTGCGCCGGCTCCAGCCCGTCAAACCGAAACCCGGTTTCGGTGACGCGCCACTGAACCAACACCCCGCTGACCTGGGAGCGGGCGCGAGCCGACTCCAGCAAGGCCACCAGGCGCTCGGCCTCGCGGTCCAGCTGAACCTGGGAGGCATCGCGCAGCGACAGCGTGACACCCGCCGACGCCAGGGCCACGATGGCCACCACGACCAGCAGTTCGAGCAGGGTGAAGCCGGCGCAGCGGCGCGGGCGCGGCTCAGGGCTGCCAGCTGCCGACATCTGCGTTTTTGCCCTCGCCGCCCGACTGGCCATCGGCGCCAAAGGACATCACGTCCACCTCGCCCTTGACGCCCGGGTTCAAAAACACATAGGCACGTCCCCAGGGGTCCTTGGGCAGTTGTTCCAGGTAGGGCCGCCAGTTGGGCGGCACCGGGTCCACTGTCGGCTTGCTGATGAGCGCCTGCAGGCCCTGCTCGGCGCTGGGGTAACGCTGGTTGTCGAGCTTGTACAGCTTGAGCGCCTGCATCAGGTTGCTGACGTCGGTTTTGGCGGCCGTGACCCGCGCGTCATCGGCACGGTCCAGCACATTGGGCACGATCAGCGCCGCCAGCACGCCAATGATCAACAGCACCACCATCAGCTCGATCAGGGTGAAGCCGCGCTGGATCAGGCGGCGCAGGGTGACAGGTGGTGGTGGCATGACAGGGCTCCCTCGGACTACGGACTCGTGCGGATAATACCCGGCTGCGCCCGGCGCGCTCGGGCAAAAGGTCTAGAAAACGGCGCGCACACCGAGCGAAAACAAAGAGTATTTGCTGCCGAAGCGACTCGCCGTACTGCTGTTGTAAGTGACCGGGATGTCGTTAAAAAACAGGTTGCTGCTGAACTGCGCCCGCGAAAACACGCTCACATGGGGATGCAAGCGGTAGTCGGCCTCCAGCGTGATGTTGTGGTTTTGCGTGTACGCGGCTTTACCGCGCGAGGCCAGGATGGCATCCACCGCCTCCCGCCGCGCCATATGAAACAGATAGCCCCCCTGCAGCGTCCAGGGCCCGTTGCGCCAGGCACCGTTGACACCCAACTGCATGAAGGTGCCGCGCCAGGCGATTTCGTTGGCCACGTCGACGCCATAGTCACCACTGCTGTCAAAAAACTGCTGGATGATGCCGCCCTGTGAACTGCATGGCGGAATCAAAGTACCGAAAATGTCATTGCCTGTAAAGCTGAGTTGGTAATTACAACCATTTCGGGTCGTGGTTGCCGACAGGGTACCGTAGCTCAGTTGGCTGGTACCGACACTGACCAAGGCGCTGACCTCCAGCGCTGGGCTCAGTGGCCAAGTGCTGACAAGGTCAGCTTGGAGTTGCCAGTCGGCTGGCTCGGTAACCTTCACGGTATTCAAGATAGCGCCTGGCACATTGACCGGCGTGCTTGACTCCGTCGCACTGGCCCGGTTGCCCCAACCAGACAAACGCAAGGCCATCGCCGGCCATGCACCACTCGGCTCCATGAACCGATATTGCGCCGCCAACTGCCAGCTGTTGTATTGGTAGGTGTCGGAAGCATCGCTGACGTACCTTTGCCACAAGCTACCCGTCAGCCAAAACCTGTCCGCAACCCGCCAGCCGGCATTGATGTGCTGGCCACGGTAGTCGCCCGCCTGGGTTCCGGCGGTCAAGGGGTCAGCCTCCCTGATCTTGAAGAGATCCAGGCTGTCGTTCATATGGTCAATGCCGAGCTCCACATACCCCAAAGGGGCCAGCCGCTCAGGCATGGCAGTCAAGAGCGCATCAAGCGGCGCAGCCACAACCGATGTGGCCATTGTCGCGATGAGTACAACAACCGCCGCCAACCACGCGCGCGTCAGGGCCCGACCTCTGCCAAGGAACTTACGCGGGTTGGATGCGATGTTCGGAAGGTCAGTCCGTGAGCGTGATGTAGCCTTCCAACCCGGCGCCGACCACTGACTTGTTTTCAGTGGTGGCACCCGACGCGCCCAACTTGACCGGCACATCGATGCCCAGCGTACTGAACCTGGTGCCACCAACCTGACGCAATGGCAGCTCACTGATGACCAAAGACACCTTGTACTTGCCGCGCAGGCCGTTGATACCTGTGAAATCATTGCTGACATTGTTGATCGTGTAGTTGATCACGTCGCCCAACAACACGGTGCTGCTGGTCGCGATGCCCAAGGTGTTCTTGACACCGCGGACACCCGTGCTGAAATCCATCACTGCTTTCTTCTTGCCATCGGTAGACACACCATACACCATCGCGGTGGCGGAAGCCGGAACCACGAACTCGATGCCAGACGCTGTTTTCTTGATGTTGACCTTGTCGATGTAGGCCCTGACTTCACCTTTACCGCCGCCAGTCTCGGCGATTCTCACCGCAGCGCTGAGCGTTTGTCCCTCGGCCAAAGTGAAGGCTCCGGTCTCGGCAAGCGTGAACTTGATCGCTGCAGAGGACGAAACCGGCCACTTGACACTGATGCCAGCATTGGAGGTGAATGCCGCCATGGTGTAGTTGCTGACAACATCAGCCACCATCAGGCTGATGGCGTTGTCCACAACGGCCAAGTAATTGGTCGGTGTGGCAGTCGAACCAGAGTCTTTGACTGAATTTTTGAGCGTCTCGCCCAGCACATCCGTGGCTGTCGATGGCGCTTCACCAATGTCTTTTTTCTTTTCAGACACAAAGTTTGTCACCTTGTCGTCGCTCTGCTGCTTTTTGGTTTCGTCTTTCAGCTTGTCTTCGCTGGCGTTCAAAATAGCCTCCGCCTGCGACTTGAGACTGCCCGCTGTCACTTTCGCCATGGTGTCCGAATTCAGGGCAGCGACCGCAGACTTGACCGTGCTGCTGACGGCGCTGGACTGCGCCACCCGCTCGGTGGCCGCCTTCACCATGGCAGTGACCACTGCTTGGTCCATGGTATTGGCATCGGTATTGAGCTTGCTCGTCTTCATCGAGTTAGCAAATGCAGTCGCCACCTCGCTGTAAATCGGCTGCAGTGTGTCGCTTCCGGTGCCGCCGACCAGCCCCGCAAAGGCCTCCGTGGCTTTCTGCATCAGCTGCTGCACGGCCAATGACTTTTTCATCACTTCCGGATTCACCAAGGACCCGTCGGATTTTTTTGCAGCCGGGTCAAGCGACTGCAAATCCACGCTGTCGGCCAATCCCAGCGACGACTTGACCTGCGCCGGTGTCATGCCAGCCACCAGCAAAGTGGTTAGTGGCGTGGCCACAGTGGCACCAGCTGGTGCCTTCAACACGCCTTTGAACTCGGTATTGGTATCGATGTCAATACCACCGGTGACGATGACCACAGCATTGCAGCCACTGGGAAAGGTGTACTTTCCCACGGCGTCGGTGGTGACGCTGACCTCCGTAGCAGAGGCCAGGCCGTCCCCATTGGCATCACATGTGGCCTTGGCCGACTTGAGATAGCCATCCACCGCCACACCGCTGCTTGGCGTGGCCGCCGGAGTCGTTGCTGTTGGCACGCCGCTGTTACCGCCGCCGCAGGCGACCAAGATAGCGGCAGCCAAAGTTGCAAGAGATAAGTTCAAGTATTGAGACATGGTTTCACCCGTGGTGTCTAGATCGGCGGTTGCTACAGGCATTCGGTACTGGTCACCCAGTTTGCCAAGATGGTATGGCGCATGAGAAGAGGCACTGGCTTAGATGCGATGCCGCAATGCGCCGCAGCTGACTCACAGTTCCTCGCTCAACTAAGGCGAAAACCATCAAGGCTGGAAGGAGATCGGCCCCATGTTGATACCGTTGGGCGATGAGAAGGTGTTGCCTGGGTTGTAGTAATTGGCCTTGTAGATTCGAATACGTACTGCGGCTATCGGCTTTGCCATAAATTCAGCAGTCGTCATGGCAGTGCCGCAATTTTCTACAACCGCAAAACCACTCAAAGCAACGTTGTAGGTGGCATTGTTAGCTCCGGCGCTTGTGGGCGTCAAAGGTGTAGCCTCAGCTCTTGGGAAACAACCGCTTTTTTCTGCCAATTGGATCACCGGAGTAAATCGGGGCGATCCCACCAGCTCATCATTACCCCAAACCGCAATTCGAAGTTTTGTCTGACCAGCGAGTTGAATTGTCGAATTAGCCGGTGCGTTCACCCAGCTTTCCATGTACTCTTGGTCAGATTTGCCCTTACCACCCCAATAAAAACTGGGTGTTGCATCATTGCTGGCGATACCAGACCACCAAAAATCCACTCCGCCACCCCATCCGTAGGTAGCGCCGTTCGCCACCGCCCAATTAAAAGCCCCGCCTTGCGTGGATAAACCTTGATAGGCATAGCCTACCGCTGCAGCATCGACGGCTGTGTACCCGCTCGCAAAGACCACCGGCGTGACAATCGGTGCTGCCTTGGCCGTGTACTTCAGTTCATCGAAGTAGTAGGTCTTATCAACCTGCGTCATGAACCCCGGGAAGATACTGATCTTGTTGTAGGTTGCGCTGCCGCTATACACCCCGCCTGTAGGGGATGCGTAGTTGAATGACAGTGTCTCCCATGTATTGGCCTTTGTTGTCAGCGCCTCTGCGGTCAGGTTGACATCGGGGTTTGCCGCGTCTTCCAGCTTCAACATGATCTTTTCACCCACAGCAGGCGAATACACCCGCAGGGTGATGACCTTGCTACCAGAAAAATCGATCTGCGCCACCGACTTGTTGGCCGACGCCGTGGAAACCGTTGCTCCCGCCCAAGGCTGGCCCGCGGCCGCTTTCACTAGTTTGGCGACCTTGTTGGTGGAATCGGCGGGGTCATTGTCAACCGTGGCTGAAGCAAGCCCCTCGAAAGCATCAAAAGCCAGGGTGGCCTCCGAGAAACTCAGGCAAGGCGCTGCAGTGCAGGTACCGGTGTTGCCGGACACTTGAACCGTGTTGTACGCCTGCTGCACTGCCGCCACCGCTGCATTAGCGTTGTTGGCCAGGTCGGTGAATTTAGCTGCTGGAATGGAGACGCTGATGGTCCCGGTGGTGCCGGCTGTCGGTGTGACCACCAGTGTGTAAACGGTTGCGCTGGACTTGGTGACCGTGGCGGCCTTGTCGCCGCCCGAGACGGTCACATCCTCTGCGGTGAAATCTTTGACCTCTTCGCTGAAGGTGAAGGTAAAGGTCACCGGCCCGGTCGCCGTGGCATCTGGCACGTTGTCAGTGATCGCCACTGTTGGTGCAATCTTGTCGAGCGGGTCAGCACCACCACAGGCAGTGAGCACCAGGGCAGCCGCGAAAGCGCCAGCCGACAGTGTGAATGGTTTAGCGAGACGTTTCATGGATGACTCTCCTGTCGGGGGCTGGAAGGTGAAAAATGAAGAAGGTTTGAGAGAAAGCGTTTTCATGAAAGCGCTTTCATTGGATGTTAAAGCTCAGCCGGACGTAATGCAATAGCGGAGCATCAGGACTTTCCCTAGGTGCTGGGCACGGGTTTTCCCTAGCGCTGACCGATTTCGTGGGCTGGCCGTCATTTCTGGTAGACGCGGACATAGTCCACCTCCATTTGGTCCGACACAAAGCCCGATGGGACTGAACCGCCCAAGGTGCCACCCATGGCCAGGTTGAGGATCAGGTACTGTGGGCCGCTGTACGGCCAGTTGCTGAAGTTGCCGTCCTTGGGGTTGACATACTCAAAGTACTTGACGTTGTCGACACCGATCACAATTTTGTCGGCGGTCCAGGTCAGCTGGTAGTTGTGAAAGCTGGTGCAGGCGTCTACAACGGTGGCTTCATTGCCCGGATCACCGCCGGGGTGATGCAGGTAGCCAGACACGACTTTTTTGTCTGCGGCGCTGAACCCTTTTTGCTCCATGATGTCAATCTCGCCGTACTTGGGCCATTGGCTGTCTGGAGTCCCCAGCATCCAGATGGCAGGCCAGGTGCCCAGACCGCAGGGCAGCTTGGCCCTGACCTCAAAAAAGCCATAGGTGAATTGCTGCTTGTCGCGCGTGATGAGGCGGGCCGAGGTGTACTGTTGCCCGCCTGCATCGCCCACTGCCGGCGGCGCTTCTTTGCGGGCAATGATTTTGAGCGTACCGCCGCTCACCACAGAGTTTTGGGTACGCGCGTTGGCGTAATACTGCTGCTCGCCATTGAACCAGCCGGTCTTGTTGAAGGCTGTGTCGTAGCCCCATTTGGACGCATCGGGCAGGCCAGCGGTGGCAAATTCGTCGGACCACACCAGGTTCCAACCGGTCAAGCGATCCTCGGTCTTGAGCTTGAGTTCATCAATGTAAAACGTGGTGTTGCCGGCCACGGTCTGGCCGTAATGCGGAAAGACGCTGACCTTGTCGTAGCTGGTGTCGAAGTTGTAGCTGGTGCCCTCCGTGGGCTTGTCAAAGTCAAAGCTCAGGGTTTCCCAAGCGCCGGCCTTGGTGGTTTTGGCTTCGGCCGTGACGAACACCGTGTTGTTACTGGCCTTGTTTTCCAGTTTCAGCATCAGGGTCTCGCCAGCCGCCGGGGCATAGACCCGCAAGGTCAGCACCTTGCTCGCACCCATCTTGACCGGACTGATGGTCAGCGTCGTTGGCGCACCCAATGTGACCCCTGCCCACACTTCATTGCCAGGTTTTTTGATCAGCTGTGCAACGCGGTTGGCGGCATTGGCCGGGTCTGTAGCAAATGCAGCAGTAAGGCCACCAAAGGGCACGATGGCGGTGGTGGCATTGGGCTCTAGGTCCAGGCAGTTCAGCGTGCTGGTGATCACGCAGGTGCCCGTGTTGCCTGAGGTGGCCGTTACCGCAGGTGTGGTGTCATAGTTCAGTTGCAAGCTTGCCGCGGCAGTGTTCCAGTTATTGGCCAGGTCCTTGAACCGGTTGGCCGGCACGCTCACCATTGCCGTCCCCGTTGAATTGGGCGTTGGGGTCAGCACAAGTGAATAGTGGGTGGCATCCACCTTGGTCAGGGGCGCTGCCGTGCCGCCAGTGGCCAATATCGACTCCGCTGCAAAAGAGCTACCCACATCCTCACTGAACATGAAACTGAAGGTTATGGGCCCGGTGACGGTCGTGCTGCCCGCGTTGTGCGAGATCACCACGGTAGGCGCCAGGGTATCAACTTTGCCATCGCTACCACCACCACAAGCCACAAGCAGCAGGGAGAGCATGCCGGCATTTACCGTCTTGATCATGTTTGTAAAAGGCTGGTTCATGTGCGCTGAGTCGTTTGCTAGAGGCTTGCTTGGATTTGCTGGTCTTAGTTGGAACGGCCGAGGCTGTTAGCGTCAACACGCAGCGTCTTTCCATCACTGAACAACACGCTCAGCGGCGCCTTGCCAGCGTTGTAGGCCAGATAGGTCTTGCGGCCGTCCGCACGTCGAAACACCGAATAGAACGTGGTGTTGGCGGTCACGCTCAAATCAGGCGGTCCCATCTCGTTGAGGCTGAGCAACCAGTGCAGGGCGTGCGAGCGGGTGTCGCCCAGCTCAAACGAGCCCCAGCGGTCCCACTGCTGCAGGCCCAATGCGGGGTCGGCCAGCCCCATGTATTTGGCAAAAATATCTTGCCAGATGTCAGCCGGATCGGCGCGTTTGCCACGCGCGTTAAACACCGCGGTTTCAGGCTTAAGCGTGGCCACACTGCGCTTGACAAAGTCCGGGTCACGACCCAGGTAAGTGGAGGAGGTGGTGATCGGCAGCAGGTTGATGCCCTTGATCTGGCGCGGCTCGTCGATCCACCAGGTGTTGTGCGCGTACTTGCCGCCAAACAGCATGCTGGTTTCGACGTTTTTGTACTCAGGTGGAAACACCACGCGGTGGATGTCAAACCAGTAGTGGTTGATAGCCTCGATCTCGGTGGTGTACAGGTACTGGCCCAGCTGCCGCAATTGCAAATTTCCAGTGATCTCGCCCCACATGATCAAACCGGCCCAGGCGTTGATGGCTTCAGACGACGACTCCTGGTTGTTGCCATAGGGCCCCAGGCCGATACCCGAAGCCCAGGAATGGCCCTCGTAGGGATCAAAGTTGCGCAAAAACGGGAAGTCTCCCCGGCCTCGCTCTGCGGTGGCAATGTCGGCGATCAGCAGATCCACCATGCCGCCCCATTGCGCCTTGGATGCCCAAACTGGATCGCGCAATGCGATATCGGCCATCGCGCGGATCCAGTAGCCGTAGTGGAAGTGGTGGTCGTTCATCTGCTCGATGCTGAAGTACTCCTCCGGGTAGGCCAGCACCGTGCCCAGCCCCTTGTCGTAGGCAAAGTAGGTCTTGCTGTCTTTGCCCGAGAACCAGGACTCGATGCGCGTCTTGATCAGCTTGAGCAGCTGGTCACGCCCTTCCAGGTCGCCCTGCTGCTCCACCACGTCCAGCAATTTGGTGATGCGCTGCAGGCCCTTGCCCTGCCAGTACGAGCCGTTGCCCAGTTCCAGCATCATTCTGCGGGCATTGCGCTTGTCGGTTTTCAGCAGTTCCTGCAATTCAGCGCTGCGCGGCGAGTCGGCCACGGCAGGCCAGTAGGGTACAAAGCCCTGGTAGGTGCTGGCAACTGTGAACTGGTTGGCCGGCAGCAGGCGGATGGGGCCGCGCAAACTGTCAAACGCTGGCCCGAGCTTGCCTGTGACTGATGCGTTGTTGTGCCAATGGTGCGGGTACAGGCCAAGCAGGGTGCTTTGCTCTGTGCCTTCCATGGCACGGGTATTGGCGCTGAAGGTGGTTTGGACACGACCCGTGTCTGCATCGACCGACCAGGCCACCCGTGTGTCCTGCACAAAGGCATAGGCATGGCGCGTGAACAAACCCAAGGTGTCGGGCTTGTCGTCCGGCAGGGGGGCTGCCGACAGATACCCTTTGCCCTCGGGCAGGCGCGCGATCCACTCGGTAGGTGACACCGCCTCCCATCGCACGCCCGTGGGGCCAAACAGGGCGTAGGTGATGCCCTTGACTCGCAGCGCCAACACCCGCGTGTCGCTTGAGGGCATGCGCTCGGCCGCCACCGGCAGACGCAGACGCAAATCACCACGCGAGATCTGAAAATACACATAAGGGCTGCCGTGGCCGACCGTTGCCAGCAATTGGTCGGCGCCGCGCGCCATGGCGATGTCGATGGCCCAATCGCTGGTTTTGGCCAACTTGGCGCGCTCTGGCTCAAAGGCCACGGCGGAGATGACGAGAGGGTCTTTGTGCGGGTAATGGATTTCGACGTCACGACGCTCGGTTGGCACCACCTCTTTGGCCGGAAGCGCCAGTTCAAAGCCGGCGCTTCCGGCCTTGACGGTCAACGGATGGGCAAACAGCACCTCGGGCTGCGGCGCGAAGATCAGCGCCGAATACCACTGGTTAGTGGGCGCAGCCAAGGCCTGCATGGCGGCGGTTCGGTACGGTGCCGGGGGCGCTGCCGGGTCACGCCCTTTGGGTACGGTCTGGTAGGCACCGGCGCCGAGTTGAACCGGTTGGGCCAGTGCCATGGAGGCGCCAGCTGCCAGCAGCACAAGCAACGACACCCATCGACCAAGATAATTCATGCGTATTCCAATATTCAGCTGTTGCAGCACAACATCGAATCATAATGAAAGCGCTTTCAAAACGCAGCCCGGGGTTTTCCCGCACCGCGCCAGCATGATCAGGCTAAGGGAAAACACGTAGCCAGGCGCATTGACAACTCTGGCGAACGCAAATTAAAATTTTGAAAGCGCTTTCATGAACGACCCTAATACCAACACCATGAGCCTGAAACAAGACAAACCTGAACGACCCCGCCGGGTTTTGCTCGCGGCCAGCTGCCTGTTGCTGGCTCTCTGCAACCCGCTGAGCGCATTAGCCCTTGACTTCGGACCGGATGGTATGTTCAGCCTGACCGGTTTTGCCGAGGTGTCGGCAGGCCGATTTAGCAATACGTGCGAGAGCTGTCAACGCTTTCCGACCGAGCGCAAGCAACGCATCTGGGCGGATGAGTTGGTTCAGGGCGCAGCATTCAACACCACCGGCAATACCTTCACCCAAATCCAGCCTTACCTTGGCTTCAAGTATGACCTGGGGCGCGGCTACAAAGTATCCGGCCTGCTTAGTCAGCGTTGGCGAGACGGCAGCGTCGACGTGGAAGGATTCTGGTACGACAAAAGCATTGCGCTCAGCCATGAAGATTACGGCAGTGTGCGCATTGGTGCCATGACCACGCGCGCTTGGACCGTGGCGGACTATCCCTACGGCACATTCATTGGCATCGCACGTTCTTGGCCATCGAGCGGTGCCGGTTATGGGATGTTGGCCAATGCAGTGCGCTACACATCCCGCGTCATTGATGTGGCCGAGGGTGACTTGGTGCTGGAGGCCACCTACGACGGCGGGAATACCGCCTTCAAGATCAACAAGCCCGAGTTCTGGGAGCTCTACGGGCAGTACCACAAGGGCGATCTGGTCGTCGATGTGATCGTCCAGGAAGCAAAAAACGGCACGCCCAGTGCCTGGGCCCATGGTCCCTTTACTGGATTGACGCCCTTCCCTGCTGACGATGCGCTGTTGAAAAGCTCAAGCCAGGGGATCGCCATGTTGATGGCGCGCTACCAGGTGGACTCAAAACTCGAATTGTCAGGGGGCATCCGCCGCAACCAGTGGAGCGGCGCCAATGCGGTATTGACACAGGGCAATCAGTGGAACGAGATGTTCAACGTCGACTGGAATGGCAGCCTCAATGGCATTGCCAATCCGGGCTACGCAGCCACTTCGATTGATCTGTCGCTGGGCGCGCGCTACCGAACTGGTCGCTGGATAGCTTCAACCGGGCTGGTTTATCTGGGCACGGCGGAAACCGCCAATCCGAGCGAGCGCGGCCAAAGCAACTCGACACTCATCAACACGGTCGGCTTGCGGTATGACTATGGCCAGGGCCTGGAGTTCAACGTGCAGGCTGGCATGGTGCATTACCGCCGTATCGGCCTGTCGGCCATGTCTGCCGCTGACAACGCGTCTTTTACCACCGTCGACTCACGTGTTACCGACCAAGGTAACTGGGTATCAGCCGGCTTGATCTACACGTTTTGAGGCCCAGGGCAAAGGTCAATCTGATGAAACTCTCTCGACTACTTTCGGTGTCTCAACTGTTTGGCCGTGCTGCGCTGGCTTTAGCAACAACAATCGTCCTTGTGTCCTGTGGTGGTGGTGGCGCTGTGGTGACGGGCGTCTCCGCGCCACGAGCGCTCAGTGCAGAGATGGCTTCGCGCAACGCCGTCAACTATGCACCCTATCGAACATCCCTCACCGAGCCCGACAGGGTCAAGGAAGTTATCACCGAAGCCATGATCAAGCAGGATCTGGACTTGCTGGTGGCTGGCAACTTTAGGTTGATTCGCTTGTTTGACAGCTCTGACAAAGTGGCCAAACAGACCCTGAAGGTGATTCGCGACAACAGCCTGGATATCAAGGTGATGCTGGGCGTGTGGATCGCCAGCGGCAACGATACCGAAAACCAGGCCGAGATCGCACGCGGTGTTGCTCTGGCCAAACAGTACAGCGACAGCGTGGTCGCCCTCAGCGTGGGCAACGAGACCATGGTCAGTTGGTCCTTTAACCCGCTGACTGTCGCGCAAATGGCGGCATACATCAAAAGCGTGCGCAACCAGGTAACCCAGCCAGTCACGACCGACGACAACTGGGCGTTTTTTGCGCAGTCCAGCAGCAATGAAAAGAACCCGCGCGCCGTGCTGGATGTCATCGACTTCGTGGCCATGCACACCTACTCGCTGGCCGAAACCATTCATCCACCGGCCACCTGGGACTGGCAGCAGTTGGGCGTGACTGCGGGTCCGTTGCGGGCCACGGCCATGATGGATGCATCGATTGCCGCTGCACGCCAGCAGTACGCAGCGGTGCGGGCGCACATTGACAGCGTCGGCTTTCCGAATATGCCGATCGTGATCGGCGAAACGGGTTGGAAGGCCGCTGTCTCCAATGGGGAGTCCAACCGGGCCCATCCGGTCAACCAGAAAATGTATTTCGACCGGCTTCAAACCTGGACTAACGAGATGCGCGCTGGCAAGAGCGGCCCCAAATCCATCTTTTATTTTGCGGCCTTTGACGAGCAGTGGAAAGGCTCTGACGACAAATGGGGCCTCTTCAACAAGGACCGCCAGGCGCGCTACGTGGTGCAGTCGCTCTACCCGACAGCGCAAGGCTATACCCATGAGACCGGCACTTACACCCAGGCTGACGCCCTGTTTGCCCCTGATGTGACTGACGCGGTCGTTACGGGTTCCCGCTTCACGGTGTATGCCGACAGCGTCCCGGCGGGTGCATCCGCGGCCGTGGCCTCCGGTAGCAACTGGTTTGGTTGGGATAACCCGCCGACGGCCTATGCCGGCGAGGAAGACTCCGGCGCGCCGGTCGCCGGCGCGCCTGGCGACAGCGCCCACGGCGTCGTGGTCAAACCGGTTCCCAAGGTCTGGGGCTGGGGTATTTTGGTGGCGCCCGGCAATGGCACTGTCACGGCTGATCTAAGCGCATTTGAAGCCACAGGCAATCTGGTTTTCAGCATCAAGACCACTTACCCTGGCAAGATTGAGATTGGGTTCGCCACAGGTAGCGGTGCCACGACTTATGACGTCTACATACCTGTTTCTTCCGGTCAGTACGGCTACGCCAATGATGGGGTTTGGCACACGGTGACGATACCCATAAGGGACATCAAACCCTTTGGTAACAAAGCCTCAGGCAATGAGGGTTCAGCCACATCGGTTTTTGACCTCACCAAGGTCACCAACCCGTTCGTCGTCGCGGATCGCTTCGGCAAGACCGGCAATAACCAGGCTGGCGCCACCAACACCAAGATTTTTGTTGACAATATCTACTGGACCAAGTGAGCCGACGCCCCGCGCCATCAACCCTAAGGCGCCGGGGCAAAACCGCATGATCCGGCAATTTCTCAGCGCTCGCGACGCGACGGCGCAACTCGCTGAGCAGCCGCCGCTTGAGTACCATACAGGCGGCGAACAGCTGCCCTCGGTGTTCGTCAACACCGAGCGTGTGTTCCAGACCGTTTTGGGCTTTGGCGGTGCCTTCACCGAGGCCGCTGCCGTCACCTGGCTGGCTCTTGGCCTTGCACAACGAAAGCAGGTGCTCAAGGCCTACTTTGATGCGACGCGGGGCCACGGCTACCGCCTGTGCCGGGTGCACATGAACAGCTGCGACTTCTCACTGGGTAACTATGCCCATGTACCCACGCCAGGTGACGTCGAGTTGGCTGGCTTCTCGATCGAACGGGACCGGCAGGCGCTGCTGCCCTTCATCAAGGCCGCGCTGCAGGTGGCTGGCGCGCCCATTCAGTTGCTGGTGTCGCCCTGGAGCCCGCCAGCCTGGATGAAAAGCAACGGCGCGATGAATGGGGGCGGCCACCTGCTGCCGCAGTACCGGGACGCCTGGGCCCGGTGTTTTGTGCGCTTTATAGAGGCCTACGCGCAAGAGGGTGTGCCCGTTTGGGGGGTATCAGTCCAAAACGAGCCAGAAGCCACCCAGACCTGGGACAGTTGTATCTACAGTGCTGAAGAGGAACGGGATTTCGTGCGCGACCACCTGGGGCCAGTGTTAGCCCGGGCTGGCCTGGGCCACGTCAAAATCGTGGTCTGGGACCATAACCGCGACCACCTGGTTGAGCGCGCCAGCGCGGTGTACTCGGACCAGGCAGCAGCCAAGTATGTGTGGGGGGCTGGCTTTCACTGGTACGGCGAGGAACATTTTGAGCAGGTGCAACTGACGCATGACGCTTGGCCCGACAAACACCTGCTGTTTACCGAGGGCTGTCAAGAAGGCGGTCCGCATTTGGGCTCCTGGGCGCTGGGAGAACGCTACGCGCGCGCCATGATCAACGACCTGAACCGCTGGACGGTGGGCTGGATTGACTGGAACCTGCTGCTCGATGCCACCGGCGGCCCCAACCATGTGGGCAACCTGTGCAGCGCCCCGCTGATGGCCGACACCCACAATGGCGAACTGCTGGTGCAAAGTTCGTACCACTACATCGGGCACTTTGCGCGCTTCATCAAGCCTGGCGCCCGCCGCGTGCTGTGTGCCGCCACCCGTCAGGACTTGGAGTGCACGGCCTTTGTCAATCCCGATCAGTCCACCGTGGTGGTGGTGTTGAACCGCTCTGAGACCGCGATTCGCTTTGGTCTGCGCGGGCTGGGCGACACGGTGGCCAGCACGCTGCCTGCCCGTTCCATTGCCACCTACCTGGTCAGCGCGTAAGCAAGCGCTCGTCCGAGCCAAAAGCCAGCGCCCAGCTGGCGTCCGGCGCCAGCCCGACCACCTGACCCGCCACGCGTTGAGCCTGATGCCCAGCAGCCACTTTGGCATTGAGCATTTCACTCACGCCCTCCACGCGCAGGTACAGAATGGAGACATCCCCCAGGTGCTCTGCCAGCACCACAGTGGCCGGGATGCCCTGCCCGGCTGGCGCTAGTGTGAGGTGCTCGGGCCGCAGCGCCACCCGTTGCGCCAGGGCAGGTGCCGCAGCCGACAGCACATCCCACAGGCCTTGGTGCGCCGCAGCCGCGCCTGCAGCAGGCCGGTCAATCAGATTGATGCGCGGGGCGCCCAGGAAGGTGGCGACAAATTCGTTGGCCGGCTGGTTGTAGAGCGCCATGGGAGCGCCGAGTTGCTCGACCTGGCCCTTGTTGAACACCGCGATCCGGTTGCCCATGGTCATGGCCTCCACCTGATCGTGAGTGACATAGATCATGGTGGTGCCCAGCTCCTTGTGCAAGCGGGACAGCTCGATGCGCATGTTGACCCGCAGCGCCGCATCCAGATTGGACAAGGGCTCATCAAACAGGAACACCTTGGGCTTGCGCACAATGGCCCGGCCGATGGCCACGCGTTGGCGCTGCCCGCCTGACAACTCTTTGGGAAAGCGGTCCAGCAGCTCGCTCATGCGCAGCACCTCGGCAATGCGGCCTACCTGCTGCTGACGCTCCTGTTTGGACACACCGGCCATGCGCAGCGAAAAGCCCATGTTTTCCGCCACCGTCATGTGGGGGTACAGCGCATAGCTCTGGAACACCATGGCAGCGCCACGGTCCGACGGGTGCAAATCATTGGCGCGCTGGCCGTCAATCAAAATATCGCCAGCCGAGACAGACTCCAGGCCGGCAATCATGCGCAGCGTGGTCGACTTGCCACAGCCGGAAGGTCCGACAAACACCAGGAATTCGCCGTCGACGACTTCCAGGTCAACCCCCCGGATCACCTCGACCGCACCGTAGCTTTTGCGAATGCCGCGCAGGACGACGCTGCCCATGTCAGGCCTCTGCCGCCACAAGCTTGGCGTGAACACGCTGGTGCTGCTGCACAAAGTCCCGGTACCACAGCGCGCTGTCTTTGAGCGTGCGCACCTGACTGGCGTAATCGACATGGACGATGCCAAAACGCTTTTCGTAGCCAAAGGCCCATTCAAAGTTGTCCAGCAGGCTCCAGACCATATAACCGTCCAAACGAACGCCCTGGCGCATGGCCTCGGCCATGGCGTCAATATGCCGGTGAATGTAGTCGATGCGGCCGCTGTCCTTCACCTGTCCCGCCACCAGTTGATCCGCCATGGCGCAACCGTTTTCAGTGACGTAGATCGGGGGAACAGCGTAGTCACGGTGCAGCCGCAGCAGCAACTCGGTCAGGCCCTCAGGGTAGATCTCCCAGCCCATATCGGTCAGCGCAAGGCCGCTGCTTTTGGTGTCCCAAGGACCCGCCGCACTGACCACGCCGCGCGAGTAGTAGTTGACCCCCAAGTAGTCCATCGGTGTGGCAATCGCCGCCAGGTCACCGGCCTGCACCTGGGGGGCATCCGCACCCAAGTGGGTCAGTACGTCCTGCGGGTAGCGCCCCTTGAACAGCGGGTCCATGTACCAGCGCAACAGCAACCCGTCTTCCAGATGGGTCTTGACCTTGTCCTCAGCGGAATCGGTCGCAGGTTGCAGGGGCGCCAGGTTGAGCACGATGCCAAGCTTGGCCCGACAACCCTGGGCCCGGATGGATTGCAGCGCCAGGCCATGGCTCAGCAGCAGGTGGTGCGAGACCTGCATGGCGGTGGCGCGGTTCTTCACACCAGGGGCAAAAATACCGTTCTCGTGCCCGAGCATGGCCATCACCCAGGGTTCATTGTGGGTGGTGATGGACGCCACCCGGTCCCCCAGGCGCGCCGCCATGCCACGTGCGTATTCAACAAATCGATAGACCGTGTCCCGGTCTGCCCAACCACCCTTGGCCTGGAGTTCGTCGGGCAGGTCCCAGTGGTTCAGTGTCAGATAGGGCGTGACGCCACGGGCCAGCAGGCCATCCACCAGTCGGTCATAAAAGTCCAGTCCCTTGCTGTTCCAGGCGCCGCTGCCACCAGGGCGCACCCGGGGCCAGGACACCGAAAACCGATAGGCTCCCACACCCAGGCTGGCGATGAGGTCCAGATCGTCGGCCCACCGGTGGTAATGGTCGCACGCCACGTTACCGTCGCTTCCGTCGGCGATCACGCCGGACAGGCGGCAAAACCGGTCCCATATCGATGGGCCTTTGCCGTCCTCGCTGGCAGCGCCTTCGATCTGGAACGCGCTGGTGGCCACGCCCCAGACGAAATCGGGCGGGAAACTGGCGGCCAAGGCTTGCAGCAGCGGTGGCGCAGAGGGGGAGGTACTTGTCAGCATGCGGGATACCAAAGACAGAAACAGAGAAAGTGTGTCACGGCGCGGGCGATCATTTGACCGCTCCGGCTGTCAGACCGTCGATCAGACGGCGTGAAGAAATGGCAAACAACACCAGCAACGGAAGGGTTGCAATGGCCGAACCGGCCATCACTGCACCCCACTCAGTGTTGACCGGGCTTTGCATGCTGCGCAGCGCCAAAGGCAGGGTGTACATGTCGGGCGAACGCATCACAATCAGCGGCCCGATAAAGTTGTTCCAAGAGGCAATGAAGGTGATCAGCCCAAGGGTGCCCAGTGCCGGCTTGAGCAAGGGCAGCACGATGCGCCAATAGATGCCCAATTCGCTACAGCCGTCCATACGTGCCGCTTCCACCAGGTCTTTCGGGATCGAGCTGCTGATGAACTGGCGCATCAGAAAGATACCAAAGGCACTGGCCGCGCCCGGGATGTAGAGCGCCCGTGGCTGGTCGATCCAGCCGATGGCATCCATGATCATGAAGGTGGGAATCATCCCCAGAAACGAGGGAATCAGCATGGTGCCCATCACCAGCAAAAACAGCACCTGTTTAAAGCGGAACTCAAACATGGCAAACGCATAGCCTCCCATGGAGCAAAACAGCAGGGTGAGCGCTGTGGAGGCCAGGGCCACATACAGACTCCAGCCCAAGCTGCGCCAAAATGGGATGCGCGCTGTCAGAAGCTTCACATTCAGCAGGAAGTCGTCACCAAAAAAAAGCGGCGGCGGCAGGCTGAAGATCTCGGTGCGTGAATGGCTGGCAAAAACAAACATGAAATAAAACGGCGCCAGCATGATCAGGCCACCGACGGCTACCAGAACATAGGCCGCAAGCGGTGCCAGCCGGTCACCTTGCCTGGCCAAGGCACTCATGCCGATGGTCCTCGCGGCTTGAAGGCGCGGTTGGTGAGCCAGGTCAGCAGTGCGACAAAGACAAACAGCAGCCACGACAAGGCGCTGGCGGCGCCGAAGTCGTTGAACTCAAAGGCCGTGCGGTACATGTACATGGCGGTGGTCATGCCCGCCTGGTCGGTGCCGCCGCGGCCACCGGTCAGGATGAAGGGTTCCTCAAACAGTTGCAAGCCACCAACCACGCTCAGCGTCACGCCAAAATAAATCATGGGCTTGAGGCTGGGCAAGGTGATGAACCAGAACTGCTGCCAGCGCCCGGCGCCATCCATGGTGGCAGCCTCGTAAATGTCTTTTGGAATGGTCTGCAAAGCGGCCAGGTACAGCACGGTGTTGAAGCCGACATAGCGCCAAAACACCACCAGCGCGACAGCCGGCTTGACGTTCTCGGCCCGGTTCAGCCAGTCAATCGGGTCCACCGGAAATAGCCCGCCCAGCACCGGCAGGTTGGACAGACTGCGCAGGCTCAGATTGATCAGCCCGTAATCGGTGGAGAACAGGGTGCTGAACATCATGGCAATCGCCACGGTGGACGTGATGTAAGGGAGAAAGTAGGCACCGATCACCGCGTTGCGCGTGCGCTTGAACGAGGTGTGGATGAAATAGGCCAGCGGTATGGCGATGAGGTGCTGGGGCACACCCGACGCCAGTGCCAGCCAGGCCGTGTTTTTCAGCGACTTCCAGAACCACTCATCGGTAATGGCGAAAGCAAAGTTGTCGAGCCCGACAAACTTCATCGAGGCCAGTCCAGCTGTGGGCTCCCAGGTCTGGAACGCCAGGTAAAACGAAAAGCACAGTGGAAACACCCCGAACACCAGAAACAACAGCACAAACGGGCTCAACAGCACGTAAGGCACGCTGGTGGGCGAGAGCCGGAAGACAGGGCGAGAGCTCATGACCCAGGGAGGCGAAGGCGCAGGCGGGACAGAAATCGGCGTAAAGTCGGCCTTGGCTCAGCGCTTAACACGCCGCTCGAGTAAGGCCTTGGCATCGGCAAGCGCTGTTCGCACGTCCTTGCCCTGATCCAGCACCTTGTCCATTTCCGTGTTGATGATTTCCTCGGCAATCGGATCGAGCTTGTGCACATCGACCGCATTGATCTTGCGCGAGGCCTCGCGCCACAGCAGCCGCGCCTTTTGGCCACCAAGGAATTCGATCGGCTGGTCAAAAAAGGCATCGTTGTGCACATCGACCAGGGCTGGAAAGGCGTCCTGCGACTTGAAGGCGCTCAGCTGCATTTGCGGATCCAGCGTCATCATCTGAATGAAGTCCCAGGCTAGCGCCTTGTTTTTGGCACCCTTGGGGATGGCATAAAAACTGCCGCCCCAGGAGCCCCAGGCCTTTTCAGGCAGTTGCGACGCGCGCCACAAGCCTTTGGTGTCCGGCGCCAACCAATTATTGAGGTGGCCGGCCAGCCAGGCGCCAGACATCTGGGTGGCAATGGTGCCGCGCTTGAAGCCCTCGGACCATTCGTTGGACCAGGCATTGATCTTGCCGTCGAGCTTGCCGTCGCGCACTTTTTTGGCCAACTCGAAGGCACGCACAAAGCGCGGCGAATCCACCAGCACACGGCCCTTGGCGTCGATGTAGAGGCCTTCGCCGGGTTTGATGTCTGATCGGATGACGATGTCTTTGACGTCCCGGGCGTGTGCGACCAGATAGGCACCGGTGGCCGCTTTGATCTTGACGCCAGCCGCCACGTAGGCGTCCCAGGACTGGGCCAGCTCAGCTTCGCTGACCCCAGCTTTTTTAAGGATGTCGGTGCGGTACAACAAGGTGCCGGGCCCGATGTCGGCGGGCACTGCGACCACAGCACCTGATGCAGCCGTGGCCTGCCGGAACGCAAACGGCACAAACCGAGCCTGCTGCGCCTTGATGCCGTAAGGCGCGATACCCAGGTCTTCCAGGCCACCACCCTCAGCGAAGCGGGCCACATAGCCAAACTCCACCACCATCACATCAGGCAGGTTGGACGACGTGGACAGGGCCGTGGTCATGGCGGTATGGTGATCGGCAAAGGCCCGGCTCACTACCTTAACCTCAACCGTCGGATATTTTTTCTTCCATTGCGCCACGGCCGCCTTGGCGATCTCGTCCACCGCCGGGTAAGCAGCGACCGTGATGCTCTGCTGAGCCTGGGCAAAAGTGATGCAGCCGCCGGCCAGCAATAGGCCCGCCCAGCTCCGGGCTGCCGTCTTGAACTTTTGTGTCGCTGAACGCATGGTGATCTCCAATTCCGGCAGCGCTTTGGACCAACTTGAAAGCGCTTTCAAGAATTATAGAGTTCGGTCTCCCGGTGTCAACCAAGGGAAATCCCGGAGAAACCTAGGCGACGGTCGGCTCGATCCTGGCGCTGGACTGACGCTCGATCAGTTGCGGCTGAGGAACCGTGACGGTCGGCTTGTCACCCGCGATCAGTTGCAGCATCGCCAGTGCGGCCAATCGGCCCAACTCGTAGGCGGGATGGCGGATGGTGCTCAGGGGCGGCACCGCATACAGTGCCGTTGGCAAGTCGTCAAAGCCCACCAGTGACACATCCTGCGGCACCCTGAGTGCGTGGCGATGCAAGCCGAGCGCCGCACCCAACGCCATCTGGTCGTTCGCGGCAAAGATGGCTGTGAAGGTTTGTCCTGTGGCCAACAACTGATCTACCGCTTGCGAGCCGCTGACCTCGTGGTATTCGCCCGGCACCACCAGCGCCGGATCAAAAGGAATACCAGCCTCCTCCAGTGCGGCTCGGTAAGCGCGCAAACGTTCGTTGGCATCAGGATGGGCCGGGTCGCCGGTGATGAAGGCGATGCGCCGGTGCCCAAGTTTGATGAGGTGCTGGGTCGCCAACAGACCGCCGGTGAAATTGTCAAAATTCAAGGCAAACAAACCCGGCGCCTTGAGTGATCGACCGGTGACGACCACCGGCAGCGACTTGGCGCAGGTCTTCAAGGCCTGGTCACTGAGACGGCCGGTCAGGACGATGATGCCATCGACACGCCGGGACCGCAGCACCTCGATACATCGTGCTTCCGCCGCCGCATCCCAGTGGCCGCTGACGAACAGCGGGCTGTAACCCGCCGGATCCAAGGCATCCTCGATGCCGCTCAAAGCGACGCCATAGAACGGGCTGTCAATGGCCTGGGTGACCACCCCAATGCTCAGGGTACGGCCGCCGGCCAAACCGCGGGCCATTGGATTGGGCACGAAACCGAGTTGCGCGATCGCATCATCGACCGCCTTCTTTTTGATCGAGCTGACGATCGCCGTGCCATTGAGGATACGCGACACCGTGCTGGGCGAGACCCCGGCGGCGGCGGCCACCATGTCGAGTGTCACGGGCGCGTTGCCGCGCAAAGCTGCCGCTTTCACTCCATTTGGCGACACATTTCTGGTTTTCATGAGCCATCCCGATCGATCATTGTTGGAATTCTGACGTGTCGCGCATGATAATCGTGCAATGACCCCTCCCTTCTATGTGCGCTGGTGGCTGCCCTTGGCGACCTTTTTGGCGGCGGCACTGGCCGCCGGCAGTGCCGCGTTTTGGGGGCTGAAACTGATGGCGGCACCGGTGCCGGGCAGCGGCCCGTCGCTGGTGGCGACCGCCCAGGCAGCGGTTGATCCTTTGGTGGTGGGGCGTGCACTTGGCGGCGGACAAAGCCCGGCTGTGAGCCTAAGCGTGCCTGTACCGGACGCATCGGCCAGCCGTTTCAAGCTGGCGGGCGTTGTGGCCGACAAGCACGCCCGGGGCTACGCGCTGATTGCGGTCGACGGCAAGCCGGCGCGCCCGTTCCAGGTGGGCAGCCCGGTGAGCGAAGCGCTGTTGCTGCAGTCGGTGAGCAAAACCGGAGCGATGCTGGCCGCCAGCCTGGACGGGCCCATGGCAGTCCAGCTCGACATGCCCAAAATCAGCACGCCCTGACCAGCGGATGCGTCGCTCAGGCCTGCAAGGCCTGGCGCATGGCGTCGATCACCGCCTTGTAATCGGGCTTGCCAAAAATGGCGCTACCGGCCACAAAAGTGTCGGCACCGGCGTCTGCCACGCGCCGGATGTTGTCCACCTTGATGCCGCCGTCAACTTCGAGCCGGATGTCCTTACCGCTGGCGCTGATGCGGCGCCGGACCTGCTCGATCTTGCGCAGGGCCGAATCAATGAAGCTCTGGCCGCCGAAGCCGGGGTTGACGCTCATGATGAGGATCAGATCCAGGTCGTCGATGACCCAGTCCAGCACGTCCAGAGGCTGGGCCGGATTGAACACCAGGCCAGCCTTGCAGCCCCGGGCCTTGATGGCCTGAACACTGCGATGCACATGACCGGAGGCGTCGGGGTGAAAACTGATCAAGTCGGCACCGGCGTCGGCAAAGGCCGCCGCCAGGGCATCCACAGGTTGCACCATCAGGTGCACGTCAATTGGCACGGCCACCCCGGTCGCGGTCTTGGCATGGGGCTTGAGCGCGCTGCAAATCATCGGGCCAAAGGTCAGGTTGGGAACATAGTGGTTGTCCATGACGTCGAAATGGATCCAGTCACTGCCGGCGGCGATCACGTCCCGCACCTCCTGGCCCAGGCGGGCAAAATCGGCAGACAAAATGGAGGGGGCGATGCGGTAGGTCATGGCGAGGAGCTCAAAAATGGCGGGGTCAGCGGAAGCGGCATTTTCGCAGGTAGCATTGGCCCATGTCGAAGTATCAATTCCGGGTTGAAGTTTCCCCCCGTTTCCTGCCTGAGCAATCGGCACCGGAACGGGGCATGTACGTGTTTGCCTATACCGTGAGCATCCGCAACGTGGGCGCGGTGCCGGCACAGCTGATTTCTCGCACCTGGAACGTGAACGATGCCAACGGGCACACCGAGCGCGTCAAGGGCCTGGGGGTGGTGGGGGAGCAGCCCCTGCTCAAGCCCGGCGAGGTGTTTGAGTACACCAGCGGCACCCGACTGCGCACGCCCACCGGCACCATGCATGGCAGCTTTTTTTGCGTGGCAGAGGATGGCGAAAAGTTTGACACCGACATCCCGATGTTCGTCCTCGACGCCCTGAGCGCCGCGGGTGGCACACGCACCCTGCACTGACAGCGCCACCCGTCTGGCCAGCCGATGCGTGATCTGCCCGCCTTGCTCGACAGCCTGGACCCGCAGGCCGGGCTGGTGGACCGGCACCTCTGGCTGATTGCGCTGGTGGATTGGCTGCGCGGTGTCGAGGGCTCGGTGCCGGCGACTCTGGCCCGCCTGGACCTGCTGCTCGACGCGCTGCAGGCGCGCCCCGCGACCCGGGATCGCCTGCAGGCCTGGTGGCGCCAACTGCTGGAGGCGCTGGACGGCACCAGCCTGCTGGCCGATTTTGGTTTTTCGTCGCGCAGCGCCTTCACCAGCGAGCTGGCCCAGCGGTTGCGACACAAGCTGATGCCATCGACCCCCGAAACCAGCGACGCCTCGACCCTGTTCATGCTGGTGCTGTCGCAGCCCTTTGATGCGCAATGGCTGGCCGCATTGGGTGAAGTCACCCTGACCCGCCTCAGTGCCTTGCTGCAGGCCCCGGCGCCCCGGTCCAAGCCTGCTGAGCCGGCGACGCTCACCCAATGGCAAAACCTGCTGCTGGAGGCCATCACCTTCTGCACCAGCCAGGTGCGTGCCGCTGGTTTCACGCCGGAGCTGCGCCAGCGCATGAGCGCACCGGCCCGCCAGGCACAGGCCTTCCACAGCTTGGCGCGGGACTTTGAGGCGGTGCGGGACAGCTTTCTGGCCTCACCCGGCACCGAAACCGCTGACCGGCGGGCCGCCCTGCGCCGCTTTCAGGAACGGCTGGACGCCTGCCGACACGCGGCAGCGTCGGTCTACACCCATCTGGACGAGCACGGCATATCGGTCAATCTGGTGTTTCAACTGCGCCAGTTGCGGGAGCGGGTGCTGCGCATCCGGGCTCTGCTGAACTGCCTGATGGCTGCAGAGTCTGGCCCCAGCACGGCCAGGCTGCTCGCGCACCTGGTCGCGGTCGGGCAAGAGCGGCGCAGTCTGCGGGCCCTGCTGGACGCCAACACCTCGATGCTGGCGGCCAAGGTGGCCGAGCGCAGCTCTGAAACCGGCGAGCACTACATCACCCGAACCATGGCCGAGTACCGCGACATGCTGCGCAAAGCGGCCGGCGGCGGCGCCCTGACGGCCGTCACCACCTGGCTCAAATTCAGCGTCATGGCCCTGGGGATGTCGGCGTTCTGGGGCGGTTTCTGGGCTGGCGCAGTCTACGCATTGAGCTTTGTCATCATCCAGTTGCTGCATTTCACCCTGGCCACCAAGCAGCCTGCCATGACGGCGCCCGCCATGGCAGCCAAACTGAAAGACCTGAGCGACCCGAACGCCCTGGCGGTATTTGCCGACGAGGTCACCCACCTGGTGCGCTCCCAGGTGGCCGCAGTGCTGGGCAATGTGCTGCTGGTGTTCCCCGTTGTGCTGCTGCTGTCGCTGGCGCTGCAAGTCACCTTTGGCCAGCCCATGATCTCGGCAGATGAGGCGGACTATGTCTTTCAGTCGCTCACCCTGCTGGGGCCCAGCGCCCTGTTTGCCGCCTTCACCGGGGTGCTGCTCTTTGCGTCGAGCATCATCGCCGGCTGGGTCGAAAACTGGTTTGTGCTGAACCGGCTCGACTCGGCGTTGCGTTTCAATCCGCGTATCACGCGCCGGCTGGGGTCGGCACGGGCCGACAGTTGGGCAACTTTCGCCCGTGCCAATGTCTCGGGCTTTGCCGCCAACATCTCGCTGGGCTTCATGCTGGGTCTGGTCCCGGCGATCACGGGCTTCGTCGGGGTCGGGCTGGAGGTGCGCCATGTCACCCTGTCGGCAGGCCAGCTCGGCGCTGCCTGTGCCGCAATAGGTTGGGACGTGCTGCGATGGCCAGCAATGTGGTGGGGCCTGGCGGCGATTCCGGTGATCGGCGCCGCCAACCTGGGCGTGAGTTTTTACCTGGCGTTTCGGGTAGCGCTGCGCGCGCACAACGTGACCGGCGTGGCCCGCCACCAGGTCAGCGCCGCCATCGGCCAGCGGTGGCGGCAAGCGCCATTGAGCTTTCTCTGGCCCATGAACCAGCAGCCTGTGGCGCCCACCGGGCCAGACACGCCATGAAGCCGCTGGGCGAGTTCGACCTGATTGAGCGTTTCTTCAAACGCCCGGTGCAGCATGCCGTACTGGGGGTGGGCGACGACTGCGCGCTGCTGCAGCCCCGCCCTGGCACCCAACTGGCCGTCTCCAGCGACATGCTGGTGGAAGGCCGTCATTTTCTGGCCACCGTCGATCCGGCCCGGCTTGGCCACAAGGCACTGGCGGTCAACCTGAGCGACCTGGCCGCCTGTGGCGCCACCCCGCTGGCATTGACGCTGGCACTGGCCCTGCCGCAGGCCGATGCGGCCTGGCTAGGCGGCTTCGCCCAAGGCCTGCTGGCGCTGGCCGATGCGCACGGCTGCGAACTGGTGGGCGGCGACACGACGCGCGGGCCGCTCAACATCTGCATCACGGTGTTTGGCGAGGTGCCGGTGGTGGCTGGCCGCTCCCATGCCTTGCTGCGCTCCGGGGCCCGGCCCGGCGATGCGCTGTATGTCAGCGGCACGCTGGGTGACGCGGCCTTGGCGCTCGACGTGTTTCGAGGCCGGCTGAGCGTACCCGGCGCCGTGCTGGACGCCGCGCGCCTGCGCCTGGAGCAGCCCAGCCCGCGCGTGGCCCTGGGCCAGGCGCTGCGCGGCATCGCCAGCGCCGCGATCGACATCAGCGATGGCCTGCTCGGTGACCTGGGCCACATCCTGCAGCAATCCGGCGTCGGAGCCACGGTCGATGTCGATATTGCTACATCTTTAGTAGCTTCAAAGTCATACTACGAAAGGGCTGGAAGCCAATTTGATACCCAACCCGAACTGACCGACTGGCGCCGTTGGGCCCTGTCTGGCGGTGACAGATCGGA
>Ga0214921_10002184_pt1 | contig 32227 bp, 69 predicted proteins | sample LL1505_MetaG_FD_177992 | JGI IMG/M metagenome (GOLD analysis project Ga0214921, IMG submission 177992) | Freshwater microbial communities from Lake Lanier, Atlanta, Georgia, United States - LL-1505 | ecosystem: Environmental > Aquatic > Freshwater > Lake | place: USA: Georgia | collected... | reverse complement strand
CCACTTTGATACGCACTACCTTCCGAACCGCCTCTACCGCCACTATGGAACAGGAAACGGGGGCCGCTACCCGAACGCATATACCAAGGAGTCTTCTCCTGCTCGTTCTTCTTTTCAACCGCTTTCTGCACCTCTGCTGGTTTAGGATTCTTTGAAGCGTCTTTACGCTTCGCTTCTTCCCATTCCCTCTGTTGCTTTAAGTAATTGTAGTATGCCAGACGGATAGTCTTTACATCGACTCCCATCTGCTTTGCCAATTCTTGTTCATTAGGAGCCTTAAATTTACTTGTATCTACCTTCTCAACGGCATTACCGCCCTTACGGGCTACCTGTCCCAACGCATCCTTATCCCCCCTTATTAGTTTGGAGACATCATCGTTAGACATCATCTTTCTTGTTCCAGAGCCTCGTGCCATAGTAGGTTATGCTTTGTTTTCCATTTCTTTTTCTCTCTTTGTTTTTTCTCTCCAAACTTCATAGCCACCAATAGTTTCTCCTTTTCCGTCTCTATCCGTCTTTCTAACAAAATCTTTAATTCTTTTGTCATCGTTATCCCAAACATAAACTGTTGCTTCATCGTTAAATAAATCTCCTTCATCATATCTTGATACAGATTTGTAAATAGGGTCGCCTCTATTTGATTTTCCGTATCCGTCCGCAGAGGGTGTAATGTATTCATCGTAACCATCTTGTTCGACTTCCGCTTCCAATTCTGGAGGGTAAAATGAAATAAATCTATCTCCAATTTTAATGTTTGGCACAGACGAGTCCGTAAACCAATCAAATTTTACATTGTCTCCATCTTGATTTTCGTAAACTGCTTCTTCAGCCTTGCCATCTGCGTCATAATATTCTACTATATCTTTTTGAAATTGAGCATCATTTAAAACGGCATTTAGTTTTTCGTCCTTAATGTCGTTAATTTCATAGACTTCATCTCCTTTTAACTGAATAGAGCCAGATTCAGATTGAGAACCAGCACCGACTTCACTTCGGGCTGACGAGGATAACTTTTGGGATTGAGAGCGAGCCATAGTGGGTTATACTTCTCTTATTGTTTTTCTATCAATGTTCCAATATTGCCCCCAAATCTGCCCCTCGTCATTACTTGTAGAATGTGTTTCAATAAAATAATTAAATTTAAACTTCTTGTCTGCAACATTGAAATAACCCGTTTTTGTTTCAGAAAGCCCTTTTACAGGAAATCCAAAATCTTGACCAATTTCTGGGTTAACCAAATCCACTTTTCCTCTACGCATTAGTGTTAAAATTTCTGTTGGGTCGGTTGGATTAGGTCGGGGTAGACCAAAACTTGTTACTTTCCATTCTTTTGGGTGGTCTATTGCATATTGAACCATTTTGTTTTCCCAATCTTTAAAAGATTTATCTGCCATATCTTCAGCACCTTTGGGTTTAACTCGTTCTACAAATTCATTGAATGTAGGGCTATATTGTAATTTATTCCCATTTGCATCAACAATAGAATCTTTAAGTTCTCCTTTCCCTCTAATCAATCCTTCATAGATTATTTTTGATAATACTTTTAATTTTTCTTTTGAATTAAGGCTATTTAATGGAGTTGGAGTTGGGACACGCATATAAACATCGGAATACTTATAGGGAACTGCGTTGCCAAAAAAATTATTTAATGCGTAATCTACGGACTTCGGGCTAATTCCACTTGCACCAATCTCGCTACGAGCCGATGAGGATAGTTTCTGGGATTGTGAGCGAGCCATTTGTGTTGTTAGGTGTTAAGGATTTTCTGGAAAAGCCTCTGAATACTGTTTTATTCTTCTATTTAATTCGTTGTATGCCTCTTCAAAAATGCTTCTTGAAGTTGGATTAAAATTCTTTTCGTCTTTTCTATTAGCGTCAAAATCTCTTAAAACAGAATTTTGCCTTTTGAAAAAGTCATCTCTTAATGTTTTGTATTCATTTTCTCGTTTTGCAATTACTTGTGGTGCGTTTTTAAGTTGCTCTAATCCAAAGCCTCTTAAGTTTCCTTCTTTATTTAATTGCTCCAATCGTGGCAAAGACTCTTTTTCATTTTTTACTCTACTTAAGAGCAAAGTAAGTTTTTGAAAATGACCAGCAACCCAATCAGAAAGAGGAACTTTTTTACTACCCGTAAATGTTTCAACTCTATTGTCTGACCATAGGTTCATCATTCTATCTGTTAATTCAGCAGTTGAGCGTTTTGCCGAAGCAGTAGTTCTACCCTTGTATGCTGTCTCTAAAATTTTATTTTGATAAAAATTATAAGAAGCATTATTTGTTTTTCCGCCCGTTATCTCTGAACGAGCAGAACTTAAACTTTGATTGTTTCCTCTCGCCATTATCGTAGGTCTTACTTAATTCCAAGATAATTGTTAAAGTTGCTTGATGCAACCATAGCGGACTTGTCGTCCAAATGCCTTGATACTACCATTTGCTTGTTCTCTGTGGTGTATGCTACCAAGTCTCTACGGGCTTGGTTGTAACCTTCTGTTGAATAAGCGTGTGGTGTCTCCACGGAGTAGTTGTAGGCTACTTGGCGATAACCATCATTGGTTAATTTCCAAGAGAATCCGTTTCGGTAAACTCTTTTGCCCTGCTCTTTGGCTTGGGCTTCCGTTTCGGAAACAAACGCTTCCAAGCGGTCTACTGCCTTTTCCCAGAATGCTGATTTCGAGAAATCGGTTACTTCTTCGCCTTTATTGGCTTGTTTCTTGATTGCGTAGAACTCCTCGTCAATAGGTGCCTCCATCGCATCATATTTGTAGTTAACCTTCGGATAGCCAACGACTTCGCCATCTTTGATGTCTTTTACTTTGACGGGCTTTGTGCCGTCAACGATGTGCTTTGGGGTGCATTCGCACTTCCCTTTTTCGCAGTCGCATTTAGGGTCACCGCAATTTTCGCAAGGTTCTTTACTCATAATTATTTATGAAATGTCAACCACAGGAAGCGTGGGTCTGCTGGGAGTCGAACCCAGATAATCGCTTTAGAAGAGCGATGCCTTATCCATTAGACGACAGACCCGTGTTTTGTTTTCTTTCGTTTGTTCAGTTTTATCTGCATTCGCTTTGCCGCTCGGTAAATGCTGTTAACGCTTATGTTGAAATTCTTGGAAGCGTCTGGTGCGGTCAGCCCTTTCTCAAAGGCTATGATAACCATCTGCTTCACGAGTCCGTAATTGTCCCTCATACTGCGTGTTCGCTTTTAGGTGTTATTAGCGTGTAGCCCATTGATAAGATTTGAAGGGTTTGCGGACTCCACACCTCCACATAGTGAAGGGTGGTCTTAAGTCCGTTAGCGTGGTCACGATAGACGGAAGCCAAAGGGTCTTTGTTAGCGAGGGCTAACTCATACCTTGCTTCTTCCTTTTCCATCTGACTCTTGATTTTGGCAATCAAGTTTTGATGGTAGGCTAATGAGGTAATCATTATTTGTTACCGAAGATATATCCTGCGAGTGCAGAATCAAGAGTCTTCTTTCCTCCGTTATGTTCTTTGGTTGCTACGAGCAATTTGTTTTCGAGGTAGCGGTCTAACGCTTCGAGGAACTCTTTGCTGGTTCGCTTGCCGTGAGACTTAACGAACTTCTTTACTGCGGATGGTTTGATGTAGTTGGACATAGTAGTTGTTGGGTTAGATTATTCAGCATACACATAATGTATCTAATGTAAAGAAAAAAATTATTTCACTCTGGTTCTACAACAACAAGTTTCATACCAAAGTCGTTGTTGCCCATTGGAAATTCTACATCGGATTTTCTAATCAGTTTGTTTGTGGCAAAAGGTTTGTAGTTTACGAAATGGTGCCAGCGATTAAATCGCCAAGTCACAAACGCAACATCGGGATGCTGTTCAGCAAGAGATTGGGCAAACATTAAACGCTTATCACCCGTGTCGTAAATTGTGTCGGTGTTGCCACCTCCTTGAGTTAAGGTGGTTCGCTTGTCTATGAGAAAGGCATTGAACAATACAGTCACCCAGCCATCTTTCATCATACGCAATGATAGGTCTGTATCCTCGTTGTAGCGACCTCGCCAACGATAGCCCGTGTCGTTTCTTATCAAGATACAGGAGTAGACACGAATGTTAAAACGAATTGGTGGGCGAGCGTCATACGCAGGACAAAAATGCGTGTAGTTCATACCAGCCTGTGAAATGTTTTCGTAGCGAAGAACAAAATCCTCAATCACATAAAATGGCGTAGGTGTCTCGCATTTAATTTTAATGTTGTTGTTGAAACGCTCAATCGCTTCAATGTTGTCATCTAAAATCCAATGCCACTTGTGACCCTCTGCAATAGAATGTTCCCAGACAAAGTTTCTGGCTGGAATACCGCCCTGCCCCATTTCACTAAAATTGCTTGGTAGTGTTATGATTTTGGCTGGGTCGATTACTTTAGCATAGTTCTCGTATTCACTTGGCTCTACAACAATGCGATAGGGACACCCCATACGCTCCAGCGTCTTGGAAGTCTGTCGCCTTTCCCACCGACCCTTGCTAATAATGTAGACGGGAAAACGGGGAATCATTTGTAGCGAAACTTTCGAGCCTTAACTTTTAATGGGAACCAAGTTGATTTAACAGTCTTACGCTGATTGCCGTCAAACGGCTTCTCGTCCTTGTAAATGTGTTCTTTGAGTAGGCTATTGAACTCGTCAAAATCTTCTTGATTGCGGAACTTGAATGTTGCCGTGATGAATGGCTCTGGTTCAAGGGTGTTGTTGTATTCGGGCATACCGACCCATTCTTCTTCCCAATTGTTTTCATCGAAACCACCAAAGAGATTTGGTTGCTTGTCAGACATAGACTACTTCCAAGTCTCCCAAGATTTCTTTGTGTCACCCTCTGGTAGGTTAATTGGTTGCTTCGTTAATTGTGTCCATTGTGAAATGGCTTTTTCTTTTTCTTCGTATGTTCCCATATCCTTGAGCAAGCGAACAAGTTCGTCTCCTGCTTTGTTTATTCGCTCTAATTTCTGATGAACAGAAATAGCGTCATAAGACTTTCCAATTAAATGATTCATCGGTAGTTGTAGGCTTTCTCCATTACAGGAATTGGTATCCAATGGGTTGCCTTTGAATACTTCTTGTCGTCTGCGTCATCAAAGATTATCGTTCCGATAACCTCGTTGGCATACAACACAATTATACGCTCGTTGAGCGGTGCGGTGCTTATTAGTTTCCAAGTGTTACTCATTTGATTTATGTTTTCCTTTTTCCGCTTCCAGAGCAAGCCTTAACTCATCTATTAGTCGTAGGACTTCTCCCACTTCTACATAAGTGTATCCTGCTCCGTGAAGCGTATGTAAGAATTTGTATTCGTTGGTGTTCTTGATGGTTAAGATACTTTGGTTCTCCGCTTCCATTAGAAGGGGTTGGAAGTTTCTTTCGCTACGGGATTGCCCATAAGGGATTTAAGACGGGCTTCGTTAACCAGCATACGAACTTCTTCGTTCTCCTTTACTTCGCAAGTAGCGGAGATTTCGTTGAACTCGCTTTTAATGGCTAACCAAGAAGGTGCCACAAACGCTGGTGAGCAACCACAGGAGCAACCTGCTTTTTGATTCCAGCGAAAACCTTTGGGGTTCTCTAACTGCTCGCTCGTAGGCACAAACGCTAACATTCCGTTTGCGTGTAAATGCTTTACGATAGCAGAGAACTGCTTGCGGTATTCAGCCATTCGGTCATCGTCTGCGTCCAAGTGGCGAGCGGCGTATTGGGCGAGAACAGAGTTTTTCTCTGCCTCTTGGTGCTTAATCCAAATGCGAAGGTGAACAGAGTCGTGCAAAACATATTTGCTACGCTGTTTCATACCCCTGCGAAGGGTAAGATTGGTTAACTCGGTTTTGGCGAGATTGTTTTGTAGGTCTTTCGAAACCTCCAAGACTGCGTTCTCGTTTCTCCACGAGTCCTTATCCACGAAGTTCGGGACAAGGGCTGGTAAGCCGTGTGATAGGTCTAATTCTGGTTGGGTCATAGTAGTAGTTTTATTTTTGGTTGGTGAAAGTGTTAGCCCATTACAACTATGTTCTGGGCATACATCAGAGTTTTCTCATCACTCCAAGAAGCGGTTTCTTGAGGGTAGCCAAGCACAAGCATTACCTTGCGTAAGAAACGGCAAGCGAGGACTTGGTTGGAGGGTTCTGCGATGGCGACATAACGGCATAAGTGGAAGTATGCGTATCGGTCAGAATACTGATTTCTTATTTGTTCGTTAGACATAGTAGTTGTTGGTGTATTACCTGTTATACACAAGCGATGACTCTTGTAAAGCAAAAAGTGATTTATTTTTAATACCCCTTGTTATTAGGCACAGGTTGACCCCCTGCAATAAATAAAATGGCTAAAAAGAAATTAGTATTTGACAAATCAAAACGCTTGTGCATAGTCAAGGGTATGAAAGTTAAAACTATCACATTCAAGCAGGTTCTCGCAAGCGTCCGCAGGGAAGCCGTCCGTCCATCGGTGGTTATCCTCCCGAAGCCTGTGAAGGTCAAGAATGACCGCAACGCTTGGAAGCGTGACCAAGAATAAGACCTATGAGTATTAACCCAAAAAATAAAATAGATTCATCTCTATCAAAGTATTTAGCCAAAGTTTGGAAAGAAGAAAAACTTGCTAAAAAGAAACGCTGGTTAGCCTTAAACAAAAAACGCACCCAGAAATAATTTCCACCACCCCCACACAGACCTACTAACACTTTATGTATCACAAGAACCCAAAGACATTAGACACGGACACCCTGCTTCAGCACTACGCTAACGCCAGAGCCACTTGGCTTGAGTGTGGAGGTCACGGCAAGGCAGAGATGAACAGACAAGCCGTAGAAGCCCTGCGAGCAGAATTAGAAAGCCGTGGATACACCGAAAACCAAATGAACGCAATCGAAGGACATTTCAACGGAGATGGTTCGCTCTAAAAAATAAACATTGACATTTTAATTTTCATAACTTATACATCTTATACACAACAAACTACTACTATGCCACTCGAACCAGAAGACATTCAATCCTACAAAGACCAACAGGCTTCAGAGAAACAAGACTATGCTGAAGCAGTCACCGCAGTCTACATTGAGGACTACCTTGCTAACTCTTACGCACCAGATGGCGAATACGCTCGCCTCTCAAGAAACTTAACAAGCGATGACTTATACAAACTCTCAAAAATGATTGAGAAGGCTGGCGATGCCAAACTCGCTCTCGAACGCACAGAAACCAGAATGCGTAGAAACGGAATCCTTTAATAACTACATACCTACTACTATGAAACTAAAAACCGAAAATCCAAACAACGAAATCTCAACTATCCAAATGTTTGAGGCAATGGACGAGTTTGCGAAAGCATACAACTCCATCAAGAAGAGCCACAAGAACCTTAAAAAGTTCAAGAAGTTACTTAACGCTGGTTTGGCTACCCAAGCCGAATACGACAAGTATCTGGAAAACTCTCGTTTCTTCCTTTCAAAACAATTCGAACAAATTGCTTCCTGCGGTATGTTCTGCGGACAAGGCGAAGAAAACGAACACCTTGCTCGTGGCGAACTTCACGCAGACGATGTAATTGCTGACGCAACTAAATAAAATTTAACACCTAACAAACAACAAACACTACTACTATGGGACTCGACCAATACGCAACATCTATCACTTCACGAGGCTTAACCCTCCGTGAGCAAATGCAAAGCATTCCTACGAGTGAGGAACGCAAAGCCTTCGCACAGAAAAACAATCTCGACCAAGAGATTGCCGAATTGTGCTATTGGCGTAAACACGCCAACCTTAACGAGTGGATGACCCAACTCGCAGTCAGCCGTGGTGTCGTATCGGACGCTGGGGACTTCAACTGCGTGGACTTGGTTCTCACTTCAGAGGACATTGACGCTCTGGAACAATCTATCAACGGGGGCAACCTACCACACGGGGAAGGTTTCTTCTGGGGTGCGTCTGACGAGCGTGACACCAAGTTGGACAGGGTGTTTATCCAGAATGCTCGCCAAGCCTTCCTTGAGGGCAAGCAGGTGGTCTATTCCTGCTGGTGGTAGTTAAAAAGTAATTTCTTTTTTATTTGACAATTTGTAATTCGTCTGATTGAGTGATAGGTATAACTCATAACTACTACTATGAACTCTGAATTACAATTATTCCAATTCTCCCAGAACAACTCTGGCGGATTCTTCGTTGTCACCGATTCCGTTGCCCACGATGTATTCGTGCAAGCACACAGCGTTGATGAAGCCAACGCCAAGGCAAAGGCTTTGGGCTTGTTCGATTTGCACTTCTGCGAATGTTGCGGCCCTCGCTTTCACGAATGCTTTGCTCCGTTTACGGGCGACTTGTTAAAGGTTGAGCGTAACGAAGTCAGCGTTGTGCATCGTGCAGACGGAAGGGTCTTACGCTTGAAGCGTGATGACGATTTCGTTAACGGGTAACACTCGAACGCAAAATAAAAAGAAATCGAAAAAGAAAACAGGGGGTTATAAAGGGGGAGTTTTCTGGTGTGGCAAGGGGAAAATAACTTTCCCTTGGTTCGCCATCTGAAACACAAACTCTTTAGCCCTATGAATGTGTTTGCACTCGTAATAAACGGGAGCAAGCACCCAATCGGGATTGCGGAAGTGAAAGTCCTCACACGAGCATTCAAACCTGCCCCTGTCATCGCTGTTCAAGTCCACCAAGTGAACCTCGTTCTTACGGCTCTCCGAACTGACCAAGAACCTCGTAGGGCAGTCAAAGAACTCGCAAGCGAGATTGCTGTTAGATTGTCTCCGTGGCAATGATTGGGGAAAACCTGTTTCCATTAGAAAACAAGGTTGTAGTCTTATTTGCATAAGAGTCAAGGGAATCTTCATACGAAAGCCCTTCAATTTCTTGTAATGCAATTAGGATTTTATTCTCCGAGTAAATTAGTCGCCCGTCCGATGTAATTCCCATCAGAGCAAAATCGTATGTCGCTCTGGGTTCAATCGCCTTGGCTTTCGGGTTACTCTTAATGATTTCGTCTGCTGTCATTTTTGTATATTTTTATTCCTTGAAATTCTCACGGGTGTTGTGTGTTTAGGCAGTAACACCCTGCGGTATCCGTCCTGCCACAGCACTTCGCTAATACGCTTCCCCAATCGGTCTATCTCCGCCTCGCTGGTGTCGGGGAGGGCGATGTGGCTGGCTTCGTGGCAAAGAACCTCTAACTGCCTTCTGGCACCCAATCTAGGGTCTATCTCAATGAGGGGCTTCTTGTCATCTGGGGTGGCTTGTCCCCAAGCCCATTCTTTGCCAAGTTTGCGATACACGACTTTGACCCTAACCTTACGCTTTGCCATACGGCTTCTCCTTCTGAAACTTCATCAACTTCTTTGTTGTTTCGGGAATTACCCGAACATAGTTCTCACGCTCCCAAATACGGGCAAGCGACTTCTCCGCATAAAGTGTTCCGAAGATTGCCTCGTTTAGGTCTATCTCCGTTCCAAAGTTCGCACCCACTCCCGTCATCCCATTGGCAGACTCCTTGTCCAAAATGCGTCTGGCATTCTGTATCAGCCTTAAGGCTTCTGCGATTCTTCTACTTTGCGAATGGTTCATCGGATGAGGGTAAATAGGGTTTGTCTGGGTCAACACTCCACACAGTTAGCATTCCGCAGTTCATACAATCGGACTTGGCAGAATAGTTCTTGAGCAGTCTGTTGGTAAGTAGGTCTACTCTCTCTCCTGCATTTACCAAGCAAAATCCCCACTTCCAATGTCCACAAAATAAGCAACCATCGAGTGGTGCTATGTCCATCACATACATTCCGCCTCCCAAGTCCTCCATATGTGGTAAATCGTCCATTTAGATAACCAATGTTCCGCTTTTAGAGCGTTCGGGCGATTGAGGGTTCGGCTTTCATTGTAGGCACTTCGTAATTTCTTACAAATGTCTGCTTGTCAACTTTTAGCCCAAGTCCATATCAACCGCACCTTTGACATCCTGCCAAGGCATTTTCCATTCCGCTTTGCAGTCGGGGCATTGGAAGCCTATGGCTTTATTGTCTTGGACGATAATAATGGCTCGTGACCAATGCTTCATCGAATACTTCGGCAAAGCCTGTTCCGCCTCGTGTATCTTCTCGCCTTCGAGACTCACACCGCACTTTGGGCATTTCTCTGGGGTAATCATTGAGCAATAGGCTTCTTGTATGTTCTGTCAGACCTCGCCATCAGCGAGTTTACCGATTTCCATTTGCTAACCAACTCTGGGTTATGCAATTCAAGTTCTGTTGCCATTTTTTCCGCAATCACGAATAGGTTGTCCTCATTTTTCTGTCCATTGGGAATACACGGATTAAAGTGTTCTGTTAAATGTTTTACAAGTTCGTATTTCACACCAAGTGAATAAGCCGCACTTGTCAAAGTCGGAGATTTATAGTTTGCCATAAGCGTTCTCGTGCCGTGTCAACCCCCTCAAATCCTTAATAGGATTGCCGTTATCGTATAGTCCTGCTGACAAGCAACTTGCGACTATTTTTTGGGTTCTCGTTCCATTATCTGTCCATTGAGGGAAATAAGTTCAAGGCGGAGTTCTTGGTTCTCTTTTAAAATCTTTTCTAATTGTGCCATCACTTTGCCGAAGTCTTGTTTAGCCATCTCCAACTGAATGGTTAGGTAGTATACATCGTCCGTCAAAGCGTTGTAACGCTTTTCTAAATCACTTGTTTCCATCGAAGTATAAGCACAGCAGTAAAATGCCAATAGGAAACGCTACAATGATGGTCGCAAATTCTTCCATTAGCGTTTGTATGAGATTTTAAATCCGTATGGTGCTAAACGCACAATGTTGTAATCGACCCACTCTTTTGCGTCTCCGTAGTCAAGTTCGTAGATTTCCATACACACATCAATCAACTTGTAGTATGAGTAGGTGATTAAGCCCTTCTCACGCTTCACCACAGCCTTGCTGAAGTCTTTGTCTGGCTCTAATTTAATCTTCTTCATAAATCGGTTGTAGCCCTCTTGTAGCCACAAGGCAAGAGATAACCACTCACTCGTATTTCGAAATCCTTTTGATTAGGTCTTCGTTTCTTTCTTGGAGTTCCTTGATGGTCGCCTCAAGTGAAAAGATTTTGTATTCGTAGTTTCTTACCTTGTTGTCCAACTCCTCGTTCTGGTTGAGTAACATATCGTTTCGCAAATTAAGAGCGTCAATCTCACGGAACATTTCTTTGTTTTCCCGTAGTAGGTCTTCATTTGTGGCTCGCTTGCTGGCTAACTCGTTGGCGAGTTGCAGGTTCTTGATAGCGTCTGCTATCGCTTCTTTGATGGGGTCGATGATGATAGGTGTATTATCCATTGTAGTCTTTGGTTAAATCTTTTATTTGTTCGAGGATAGATTGAGCCGTAAATAATTTATTACGCAACTCTTTATTCTCTTTAACTGATTTTGAAAAGTTTTTTCTGTCGAGCAACATTTCCCTTGTCGGCTTTTTGTTTATAGGCTTCCCACCCTTAATACGGAACGAGTATCCACTCGTGTTAAAGTAATAGCGTGACTCGCCAACCAAAGCGACAAAACGCTGGGGTGTGCGGACACCAAAGTCCTCACCAATCTCGCCCTCAATCACAATCGTAGGAAGTGACCGCAACAAGTCGTTCTCACGCTTGCTGGTTCGCTTGGTAGCAACCTCCTCCCACGAGGCAGGGTTGCTTTCAGCCAGATAGTCGAGCGGTTGGTAAGTATCCGAATTAGACATCGGACAGGAACTTTAAGAGTTCGGAATCTTCTTTGCCATTCAAGATAACCGCATTTGGGTATTTCTTTCTGATAACACCGATTAAGTAATTTTCAGCGGCAATGTGTAATGGACTCTTGTCTTTTAATTGGAAGAAGCCGTAGTTGTTGCTTACCGAAGTATCTTTGATGAAGCACACTTTGGTAATCATATCTTTCTTAAGACGCTTTAAGTCTTTCTGGATAGCGTTTGCCATAATCTGTTTATGGACTTCGGAGTCAATAAGACTTTCCATTTCGGAATGGTTGTAAGTCTTGCTATTGTCCAAAGGGTGGAAGTCCGTGCTACCCCCACAGCCTTGATTCATTGCCGTCCCAATCTTTACGCCATTGGCGAAAACATTTGCGGTGAAGCAATAAGTCTCCTGCGACATTGATACGATGTGCTTGAGGTTTTTGATAGTGATGTTCATTGATGTAGTAGTCATAGTTGTTATTTGGTATTTATGACTATGCACATAGTTGAACTGATGTAAAGAAAATAATGTATCTATTTTATGTAGGTCGTCCTGCAATTTAGTGCTTGACGCTTTAAGCCCTTTATGTATTATGCCAAACCTCACTCAATTACTACTATGAGAAAACAAATCAAAACCAGAAACAGAACAACTATCGACCAGATGAAATTTGTTCACAAGCAATTAAAATTCAACGAACGCTATCTGCGTTTGGCTGTGTTCCGCAAATACAAGGAATCCACCATTCAGCGTATCGAGGATAAGATTGACGCTCTCAACGAGCGTTTTATGCGTCTCGTGGAAACCCCCTAACAAATGATATACAGAATCCAAGCCACTCACCGCTTCATAAAAGCGTTTGATGATTTCATCAGATGCACAAGAGAAACGGAAGAAGAAGCGAACAGGGAGTTGACCCTATCAGTCGAGGATTACCGCAAGGCTCACAAGATGAGCGATGCGTGTGGTCTGTCTGATTGTATGAATCACTACAACGCTCACTACGCCAAGCCAGAAAAAAAGTAACTACTATTTTGTGTAAAAAACGCAAAGCAGTATTGTTGCCACATTCACAGCAAGCACTCCAATTAGTAGGAGTATCATTTTTTTATCTTCTTCCATAATGTGTTATTGTAATATGGTGGAAATGTAAATCCCAAGATACGAACCGACCACGCTTCCTGCTGTGTATCCAATCCAATGCTTGGTGCTTTCCTCCGCATTCGCTATCTTCTTAATCACAAAGAATTGTAGGGTTGCTACTATGAAATCAGAAATAGCGGCTGTATGATAATGTGCCAATGCTATGGCACGAAAGTTCACGCACAGGACGCAGAACAAAACTATCTGAATAAAGAAAAGCGTTACCGCTTCACGATTTTGCCTTTTACGGCTCATTAGATTACTATCTCGGTAGATTGCCAGCCCAGAGGGGCTACATAAGCCCTAATGGTCACGGAGTGCTGTTTATCCACCTGCTTAACTGCTACGGAGTATGTTTCGTTCTCAAAGCGATAACCATCTTTCATTTGCCCGTCCTCAATAAGGTTCACGCATAGGTTTGTGCAGTATTCATCGTAGCCCAAGCGTTGCACGGATTCGTAGTTAAAATTCATTTTGTTTTTGGTGGTTGAGGTAAGTGTTGCCAATGTGTAGGTCTACAACTTTCAAGTTTGCTTTGCCAGCAGACCTCGACTTCTTCCTCGCCCGTTTCGTCATCCCAAGTAATGAGTTCTCCATAGTGACCGACAATAATGCCGTTCCAATCACCGCAGTAAAGCAGTAATTGTGTGCCGTCCTTTGGTGCTGTCCCAATAGGCAACCAGCGTAAGTGTTCTGGTAAGGTTTTTAACTTCTCTTTACCCAGCAACCTTGAGAGCCTCATATAATTTTCAAAATGTCTTTCTCTGGCTTTCCATTGTTGAATGGAGAATGTCCAAGGGTCGAGCCACCAGAAGCGTGGCATTGGTTCAGTTTCTTCTTTCATAATTTATTTCTCTGGTGGATTAGGTATTGATAACCAATGGCTTGGTGAGTCGTATGCGGAATCGTATTCGTAAGACTGCCAGCCCTCGTGTGCAACATATTTCCAATTGGCAGTTCCCTGTTCCTTACTGCGTTTAATGTAATCGTCTTTGGACGACCATCTAACAATACCAGAGGTTTTGCTTTCGGCATCAAGACCTAATACCCACGAGCCATCTTTGGGTGCGGTATCTATTGGTTGCCAATCGCTCATTTCTTTTTTGCTTTAAGTTTCTTTCGTAGGTTTTTGTTTGCACGAATGAGACGCTGGTTCTCTAAAAATAAATTAAGATTTTCCTCCAACTGCTTCATCATTTCAGATTGCTTGTGATACTTGCTCATTGTAGGGTGTGTATTAAGTGCATAATAGATATACCAAGAGCAATGCCAGATAGAAAAAGTAAAAAGACTACTTTGTCGAGTTCGCTCATTTGGTTAACTCCTTTAACATACAGGATAATAAATTGCTTCTGGCAATTTTTGAATAACGCTTCATAGTAGCGTCAGTCATTTCGTATGCCGTAAGCCTTACAACGCTTTCAAAGTGTTTGTTTATGATAGGCATTTTGATAACCACCCTGTATGTAATGTAATCAAGATTGAGGTATTCATTCCAAGTGGCAACATAATGAGTTGTGCCATCGCTTTCCTCCCAAGTCTTGCCCAGCCACTTACGGAACTCTTGAGAGCGTTTTAATTTTAATTCCTTTGTGCGATTTATTTTCATATGTTGTTAATTGCTCTTTGCTTTGCGAGGAACCATTTGCCTTGTGGCTCAATCTTTTTTAATAGGTCTTGCTCGTGCATAGCATTTTCAAGTGCGTCACCTGCTTCAATGAGACGCTTAATGTTTGCTTCGGCAGTAGCCAACTTGCGTTGGGCGACCTCTGCGTCCATTAGAGCGTTCAGTAATTTAATCTGAACGGGGATTTCTTCGGTTGGTGTTTCCATAGTAGGTTTTAGTTTAAGATGTTTGCGATAACCTTACGCTGAAGGGCTTCCTTGGTTATCTTGGGTGCGGTGCTATTGCCCGTGCGTAGATTTGTGCCAAGCACGACTGCGTTGCCCACGAATTGCATTACTCCGTCTGGGTGAGCAAAGAACCAATGGTGCAGTTCGGGTGCAATCAATCCGTTGTCGTCCAAGAACAGAGTGTCTCCGTTCTCGTCAAATTGAACACAGGTGAATGTGTCCACATCTTCTCCGAGATGTTTGTAGATGGTCGTGTAGTGACCAATCGTAATTTCGGTGACCTCACCTGTCTGTCCGTTGATACGGAACGCAGGGGTTTCTTTTTTCTTGGATAACATAGTAGTAGTTATGTTGCTGGTAGTGTGATAGTGTTAGGCGTAAGTGTCAAGAATTATTTTGATGACATTTTTTCTCTTACTCTATCTACCTCTTTTGACAAAGCCTCAACAATCCAATCTCTGGTTGAGAACTTGCAGTTGGAATCTCTACCAAGTTTTTTGGTATCTTGGAAAAATTCAAGAACCTTATATACTTTGTCCTTGAGTTCTGGATTGTTAGAAAGTTCCTGTTGAGTATAGATTGCGTTGATAGCAATTTTACTGTGAGGACTACTTGGATTAGTAGGTCTTAACATTCTTGGGGTGAGGATACCAATGTCGATTAACGATTTGGCATCACGAGGGATTTTGTTGTAGGTCTGGCTCATTGTGTTATTTGGTTTTGGAAAGTTTCTTGAATTTCTTATCCCACGCAGAAGGCGACAGGACGCTTACATTGGTTTCGATACCCCAATGGCTGATGATTACTTCGGCTGTCACCGAGCGTCTATTGCGAGCGAGGAACACACCATTGACGGCTTCGTTCATCTCGACTCTGCGTTTGACTTCGGCTACCGCTTCGGGAGTTTGTTCCTTACTGATGTCGAGTCCGTAGAGCATAAGAGCCTTGCAGACATTTTCAGTCTGCTCGCACATCTTTTCCCAATCGGGTCGTTGCGTGTAGTGTTCTGGATACTGATAGCGTAAGGGCATAGTAGTAGTTATGTTTTAGGTGTTAAATTGTTTTTGGTAGTGTGCGAGGACATCCATAAAATCCGTTTTAATGTTTATGCCGAACGCCTTCTTGTAGTTGGTGACGGCTGTGTCCATTGCTACAAATGTTGTGTGGATGGGTTTGCAGTTTGGTTGGTCTTGCATTGAATGACACCACTCTGTGTAAGTGTGGTAGAAGTCGTAGCAAGCGTGTAACTGTTCTTGTGTTAGTGTATTTTTAATTGCGGTAGTAGTGATTAGAAAAACGAGAATACATATAATAATAAAACAGTCAAGAACAATTTTACATCAGATACAAAAATAAATTATTTTCATTAAATAAAACTTTTTGCTTTACATACGCAAGCGATTTGTTCATACTTGTTAATAGATAAATTATGAAGCAGGAAATCTTAAACCTACTACTCGACAGAAGTTCTTCGGAACACAACGACTGCACAGTCCGTGCGTTAGCGTTGACCGCCAAGATTAACTACAAGGAAGCCCATAAGATTGCTCGTGAGGCTGGTCGCAAAGACCGCAAGGGCTTTCAATCAAATTGGTTAATACAAACCGCCAAAGACACCTTTAAACTAAATTATCAAAGCGTCAAAGTGAAACCTATGACTGTGGCAACCTTCTGCAAGAAATACCCAAAAGGTTCTTTTTACTGCCGTAAGAGCGGACACGCATTTGCAATCATTGACGGAGTTTGCTACGACCACACACGCTCGCTATCACGAGTAAAAGATGTCTGGGAGTTCATTTCTCAACCAGCATACAGTAACCCTTGGTAATCACTTTAACCCAAACCTACTACTATGACCGACCCAATCATCGCTGAATACCAATCCCTCGCACCATTCTACACGAGAGATTATCCCAACGGACATTATCCCAAGACCTTCTGTGAGGACGATGGCATCCCAATGCAATACGGACTCGTGAATGGAGACTTGCAAATGGTGTGCCTCGTGGCAACCTTGAAAGAAGCATTGGTTCTCACCAAGCATATGAACAAGCCTGTCGGAGAAATCCGAATTGTGCGAGTCAAGGAAATCTTTAAAAACTAATACCTATGAATAAAAACACACTACCAGAAATGCTTCTCAAAATAATTGACGATGCCTCCAAGACTATTGACGGAATTTATGACGAGAATCAACGACCAGAATTATGGGCAGCCAATGTCTTGTTGTATATTTCAATGGAGACTAAAAAAGAAGCCGACAAAATGTTTGATAAACACCATAATAAAGATAAAATAAACTAATACCTATGAACAACACAAAACAACTAACAGATGAGCGAGTAAACGAAATCGCAAAAGATTTCATCGCTTGGGGCAAAGGCTCGTGGGGTCAGTCGCACAACGACATCACCCACCACCATTTCACCAAAGAGGACATCGTTCGTCTTTACAGACGCATTTCCGAACTAACAAACAACGAAGCCAATTACTACGAACACCAAAACAAACAAAACCTACTATGATACCACTACACAAGGGAGTTGATTACTTCTCCCAGCCTTACCACCACAAGAGCCTTACAGAGGCTCTGGCACACGCCAAATTGAACCTTGATAACATCAAGCGTCACAAGCGTAATGCCCATTCTGCTAAAACAGCGTCAGAGCAATTTCACTCTGCTGAATTAGCAAGTGATGACCGCATACACTTTTACACTATCCGCAAGTGTGCGTTAGCATTGCCTATCACTTCAGAACAGGACAGGCAGACGCTCGACTACATTATGGAAATCTGTGACAACGGATTGATGATTAAGACTTAAAGCATTGCTTCGTCATCTTCGTCATCTGTTTCAAGAAGTCCAAACTTCTCGCCCATAAGGGTCTGCCGTTCCTTATTTTTAATTTGCTCCGAACCTCCGTCAGCAAAGTCCCAGAGGGTTGGCAGTCTCGTCCGTCCAGACTCCGCAGGGAACCACGCTTCGGAGTAAGCCCAATTCTCCACATCCTTGTGTTCAAACATATCGGCTCTCATTAGCAGTTGGACTTCATCAATAGTGGCACCTATTTCCCCTGCAAGGTGTTCTAATGTCATATTGTGCTTCTGCACCAACTCTTTGACATACTCGCTCATACGGAACGCCAAGTGGGTTCCTTTGGCTCTGTTAATTCTTACTGTGATAACCATTGCCTCCGCATCCGTGACATCAAGGACTGCACACGGAACTTTGCCGTGATACTTTTCTTTCAGTTGCGAGGATAGACGGGATAGCGTCCATCTGTGAAAGCCGTCAATGATGTAGAAATTCGTGTTTACCAAAATGGGCTGAATCCAGCCTGTTCGCAAAATTGATTTCTCAATTAAGTTCATCTCGGCATTCATCACACGATTAGGATTGTAATGGTTTGCTTTTAACTTGTCGCAATCAATCCATTGAATGTTTTCAACGGGTTCAAGTTGTTTCTTTTTAATGTTTAGTTTTTTGCTCATAAGTTTTAAGGTTTGTAAATAAATTCGTGGCAGTATGCAATTCTCGTAACTTTTCTAACTTCTCCACCATACATACCGAGTATCATTGTTTGATACGGGTCTGGCTTATTGTTTTGGGTTGTAGGTCGCCATTTTGGAGAAGCATTTCTATATTGACCCATTCTTGGGTGTGCAGTTTTAACAAAATACCTTTTGCCCTGCTTGGCATAATATTCAGCCACAGCGTCAGCAAGTCTGACTCCTATTCCAAGTCCTTGATAGTCTGGTAAAACAACAGTTCTGTGACCCCTCCAAGCGTTTTTAAAATGTTTATGCGGAAATGCCAAAGCCGAAGCAAACCCTACTATTCTGTTGTTCCAAGTTGCAAGAAAACATTGCGAAGATTTATTCATATCTCCTGTTAAATAATGATGGTCACGAAAGATTCTCCAAAGCGAGTGTTCACATCGTTTAACTTCAATTCTGATTGGTTCCCGAAAAAAGCCCTCGTGGGACACCTTCCCTTCCGTTACATCAAAAACCCAATCTGGTTTTAACCAATCAATAATGTCATAATGACAAGTTGCAAAAACAATTCCCTTGAGTGATTGTTGTCTAATGTATCTTTGAACTGCGTGTGTGCAAGACTTTGCAACTGTGCGGTCAACTACACTTGTAAACTCATCAAATGCCGTATTGTTGTCAAGCCTTGATGCTAAATCTGCTCTAAAAGCCTCTCCGTTAGAAAGAACTTGATATGGTCTACACCAAGAAGGAACAGTATTAAGACCAACAGCAGAAAGTTTTTCGTAATGAACTTGAGATGCTATTGCCTTATTGACATTCCAATTAAATTTAGGTGTAATACCATAATGTTCTTGAAGCAAAGATGTTTTTCCAGAACCACTATGACCAACTATAAGACCAATCCCCCAAGAACCATCACGAATAGGTGCTTGAAAATCTGGTATTTTAAATGTGCTTGTTCCATCAAATTGATAATCAAATGGAACACACGCCGCTTCAAGCATAGCGTCCATCTCAACCCTTACTGTTTTTATTTTTCCCATTTTACTTACTCATTGGTAAGCGTAGGTTGTATTCCTGTCAATTGATGTAAGCGTTGCAAAGCAACAGCCATACGATACGGAGATAGTTCGCTCGTTAAAGACGCACAGCCCGTTCTGTGTGCCGCCCAAGCCGTTCCACCCAAACCTCCACAAGGGTCGAGAACCAATCTGGGCTTATAATGGCTTAATGCCAATGTTTCGACATCCCATTCTGTCATACCCGTAAAGTCTGGGTAATCGTTTGTGTAAGCCTTTCGCCAATCTGCCGCAAATAACACGCAAGGCAACTTTCTTTCTGTGTAGGTAATATCCCATTCGGCTATTAAGTTGGCATACAATTCGTTAATGATTGCACGATTGATGGCTCGCTCTTTCTTTCCGCCTTCACAGAAGGTGAGAACTTTTAATTTGTAACCAAAGGTTAATACACGCTTAATCAGTTTGCGTATATCAACATTGCGACCTTGTTCGCCATCTACCCCAGCCTTTGTTCTAAAGGCTTTTCCGTTGCCGTTATTCCAAGGTGGGTCGGTGTAAATGAAGTCTGGTTTAAGTTTTTCAACTTGGGCATCAAGTTTGGTTTCACCTTCCAAGTCTCCGCAGACAAGGGTGTGAACTCCTACTTTCCAGACATCACCTGCTTTAACAGGATAAGTGTCGTGGGCGTTGTTATACTTCCAGACAGCCACTTATTTCTTCTTGTTCTTTGTTTTGCACTTACCGCCACAGCACTCTTTCTTTTTAGGTGCAGTAGTCGTGAACTTAAATCTGTCCACGATGTGTGCAAATAAATCTTTGATGAATGATTTGGTTTCGGTTTTATTGGATTTACTCATAAGGAAGGAGACTATTGCCTATGGCAAAAGGTAATGCAAGAGGAAAGTGAAATTATTCTTTTTCCCCGACTACAAGATACTCTGCTTCACCACGACTCATAAAAAATTCGATTGGTATGCCACTATTATAAAAGTTTTCTGAAACCCATCTTTTAAAACGATTAGGGTCAAACACATATTTGACATTTCTTGTATCTACTCCTTTTACGACATTTTTTTCAAAATCCGTATCTTCATAGTATGTTTTTGAGTCTTTATATTTTGCTCTTAAATGAGAGAAGCCAATTGCAACACCCCAACTCTCACTAAACGAAAGTTCCTTTCCCTTCATATTGTAAGTTTTTTCTCCTCCTTCTATTGTAGGACTTAAGAACGATTTGTAGCCATCTGCGTCTGGTTTAGACACTTTATTTGAATCGCCACGATAAAGAAGAGCAACAATATCTTTTGGAGGCAGAAATTGATTTTTTAATTTATCTGGAATGCTATCAATAATATTTCGTAGCACACCAGAATTTTTAAGCCCAGCAGAACTAAATTCCCAACTACTTAATTTCATCATTAAATCGTAGATTTTTTCTTTGTTTTCCGATAGTAATTTATATTGTTTTTTGGATTCTTCTAATTCTGGGATGATGTATTTGCTTATCCTTCCTTCAAGTCTTTGTATTGCTTGTTCCCTTGTTTCGTTTGTCTGTGGTGCAGGTTCTTCTCCGTTTTTATAATCTTGAAGCAAAACCTTTAATTTTTCAAGATAGTCGCTTTGGGATTTGGGATGATTTGTCGGCAACAACATAGGAAAAACGCTTTCGTGTATTGGTGAAACTGCCGAATACTGCGACCCAGATTTAATTTCTAATGCCTTATCAATCCAATCTTGCGTTGGATTTCCGTATTTAAGTGCATCGTTGTAGTCTGCCGAAAGTTCTTCGTCTGCTCTAAAAAACTTTGAGTTGTTAATAGCGTCTTCTGCTTTCTTTAGGTCGTATGGACTATTTTTAATTTCAGCCTCTGTTGCCTTAAGCGTGTCCTCAAGAACTTCCGTTCTTACCGAACTTGATAGACCCCTGCTTGTGCTACGAGCCATAGTTGTATTATTATACTACTGAACAAAATGTCAACTAAAGCAATTTAGCCCATTGTTTATGTCCCTTTCGGTAGGGCAACAGCAGTTTCCATATCTGCCCCCGAATAAAATACTTCAGAACATAGTCCAGAGGGTAATTGTTCATTTCCTTGTTCCGCTCGGACTTCTGTAACTTGTAAATCTGGTAGAGCCTATTAAGTGCAAGGTTACGCATCTTGCCCTCGTCATAGTGTTCCTTGATGTATGACTCAATGCCTTCTACGCTGTGGGCGTATTTGGCAATAATGGCACCATCGTCACGGGAGTCGGCATACCTATCGTGAACTACTTGGTCGGGGAAGATTTTAAGGAGTTGGTCGTAGAACTGTGGGTCTAACTGTCTCAACTTCTTCAAGTGCCTCATCTTCTCTGGGTGCAAGAAGGGGCTGGTTCGCAATTCCATCTTGGCAAACAACTGCCAATCGTAAACCTTGCAATAAGGTATCTTATTGTCGTATAGGTATTTCAATACATCTCGTTCTTCCCAATCGTATAAAGGTTTGCATAGCGTAGCGTATTTGACGGCTAACGCCTTGTTAATGTAATTCTCAACTAACTTGTTGACCGAGCCTCTCCAGCGAAAGCGACTCTCGCTTGCTCTCACTCCGTTCATTTGTGCCACCTTCCCTGTGAACCATTGGCATTGGAACTCCTCTACCTCGTGTTCCCACCATTCTAAATCCCAAATGGCTTCATTAGGTCTTATTGCGTAATCTGGCAGGGGTCTGATGTTTTCCCTTTTCTTGTCCCAATGGCGGTATTCCATTGTCTTATCAAACATTATTCTGATTCCGTTTTCGGGAATGCACAAGTGGTGCATACGCACCCACGGCATATCCGCATAGTGTCTCACAAAGTCTATCGTAGGTGCCAGCGTAAACTCATCGTGACGGAAGACTGCGTTCACAAACTTCAAGCCACGCTCTTGGGCTACCTCCCAAGCAATGTGTATCAGCACTTGGCTGTCCTTGCCTCCAGAGAACAGCACAATAGGTGTATCGTGCGTATCGTAAATGTGGTGTATTCGCTCCTTGCAAGCGTCCAATACATTTATTCCCATCTTCTGTTTGAGTCTGCTCATTAGTAAGTAATCCTGTTTAAGATAACCATTGTCGCCCTTATTTCTTTTATGGCACTTATTGTCGCCTTATCTTTTTCTTTAGGAGTCATATTTATTCCCTTTATGGCATCTTCCAAGTTGTTGCACAACGGAACAAGTTCCTTGAAGCAGTTAATTGTCTGGTAGACCTCATCAGCCTGTTTAAGCGGTAGGATTACCACGGGTTCGTGATGACTGAATTTCTGAACCTGCTTCTTTGCCATTGTTACCCTCCGTTTAAGTGTTGTGTAGCCAGCAGATTTAAGAGGGTCGTTCATAAAGTTTTGGCGGAACCACGGAGAATCGAACTCCGATTATTCGGATGAAAACCGAATGTCCTTGCCGTTAGACGATGATTCCTAATCAAGATTAGAGTTTGCGGTTGGGCTTGTATTCGATGAAGTTGAGGACGAGGTTCGTCCATACCACCGCTTTTACAATGTTCCAATAAAAGTAAATGTCCGTCCCTGCTGTTAGGTCTTGGCTCACAAACTCGTTAAGACCGCTAAACAGGATTACCAGCCAAATGCTAACCATCTCGCTGTTGAACATCTTGGTAGTCTCATTGAACCACGCTGGCATCTTTGGATACGAACGGCAGAATGCCTTAAACTTCGAGTTGCGTTCAACTTCTTGTTTCTTCACCCAAGAGTTAGGTTCAATCTCTGTGTAAGGAACTTTGATTTTCTTATATTCCTCTTCGTTCCATTTGTATCCCTTGTCTTTTTCGATTTTGGTGTATTTATATTTCTTCATAGAAAGTTCTTATGCGGTTGTAGGTCTGTCCACATTTTTGGTTTTACCAGCACTCGGAGATTTGTCCAGATACTTTTTCCACTCCGTGGAAGAAATTACTTCTTCCGAAAGATACTTCGCAATACGCTCACCGATGGTTCGCACCTCTGGGTATTTAACTTTGAGTCCTCTAATGAATAGGTGAAAATCTTTTAACTCCGTTTCCTTATCGAAGATAATGTTGTATTGCACAACAGGCTTCCCAATGAAGCCGTGTTCTCCGCCCTTAAAATAAGGGTCATTGTTAGCAGGGTCTTCTTGTTTAGGCTTTCTCATTTAATGGCTTATCCTTAAATTCTCTTTTAGCGATTTCCATTTGTCGAGCAGAAATATTTAATTTTTTTCTAATGGCTCGCTCTGGCTGACCATTTGCAAAAAGGTAATAAGCACCTTTGCGTTTGAGTGGTGCTGGAGCGTTTCGATAAAACTCAACAGCGTCTATGTTAGGATTACTCATATTGGGAAATCTTTGTATGCGTCTGCAATCTTTCGAGCATTCGGATTAACTTCGTCTGGCAGTTCTGGAAGATTGTGCTTCAGTCCGTAGTAGCGTAGGTCACCCTTTGTTATCTGGGACGCTGATAGCGTGTTAACATACTTCAATGCCCAAGAAAGCGTATGCCCTTCTTTGAGTGCTTTTGTGTATGTATCCTTCAATGCTGTTTGACGAGGAGAACCATTGCCTACTACCTTGCCGTCTGGACGCTTCTTCTTATTCTTCATCATCCAGAAGTTCAACTGCTGTTTGCAGATTCCAAATTGGAGTTCCAAGTCGCCCTTTAACAGGTGTGGGTTCTTCACCCAATGCTCATAGGCTTTCTTTACCAGAGCAACACGCTCTGGACTCATAATTTTATTTTTCATCTTCTTTGTCTAATGAGTCGATAAATTCTTTTGGTTCTCGTTGCTTACGCAACCATTCTCTCTTGGCTCGCCATAACATCATTTGGGAACGCCACATCCCAAAAAAGCCATAGGCACCCACCCAAAAGAAAAATACAAAAGCAGTAAAACCCAACCAAGATGCTATCTTAAATAGCAATTTGAGTGTTTCCATTAACTCTTAATCTTTTTGCGGTTAGATTCGATTTGGCTGTAATAGGCTTCCCAGCGAGCATTAGCGGCCGCTTGGTAAACACTTCGTGAGCGTCTCTTCGAACTGCCTTTTCCGTTGCGACCACCAATTCCACCGAGAATTGAAGCGGCTAACTTAATGGCATCTTTGAGTTCTTGTTTTCGTAGGTCTGATTTCATAACGCTTGTGTATGTATTATTTATTGTCAACCGCTTGTCCAGAGACAAGGGCGAGAGTTTGTGATACGAGTTCTTTTTCAGAATCGGTCTGCGACCAAGTTTTAGCCAACTCGATGTAGTGCTTGAATAGAGACTCCGCATAAGTGGAGTTTGGTTCGCTATTAAGTATTCGAGCGTAGCGTCTTGCTTTGCTGACCGCTTTTGCAAAAGTATGCGTAGCGTTGTGTAGTGATTTAGTGTTTTTCATTTTTGGTTTTGTTGGTAATATCGTGTGTAGGATTCTCTACGAAAGTAAATTGAGTGCTGTCAAAGTGACGAAGTTGACCAGATTCGATAAGAACGATTGCGAATGTGTCATTACAGAATGCACCGCCATCACGCACATAGACAAGCATACCGCCCCCAAGAGGAGTGTTAACAGGCATCGGATTGCGAAATTCATAAATCATTTGTCATCTCCGTATGCTGACTCAATCTTTACATTGGTATCACAGCAATACAGGTCATTATCCTCCCAATTGATTTCACATCCGATAACCATCCAGCCGTCTGATGACGCTTCTTTGATGGCTTCAACAATTCTCTTTTGGTTTTTCTTTGCCGAGTCGTAGGACAAGGCTTCACCATCAGAAGTGATAAAGTATTTCGGGTATCCGCCATTAGCGTATTTACCGCTATTGAGGTCTTCCAAGAATTTTTCGTATTTATATCTGGGCATAGTTATCCTCTTATCTTGTTAAAGAAATAAATGGTCAGCAATGATAGGGTTAGCCCCAGCATTACCTTGCAGTAATCTCCTTGTGTTGGTTTTTGGTGTTCATACCCACCACCATTCACAAGCGATTAAAAGTGTCAAGAAGAAATTATTTCCCAGCCCTTTTCTTGGCTCGTAGGTCGTCCAACATTGCCATCTCGTGGGCAATGGACGCAAGGAACTTTAAGTGGTTAAACCAAGTCTCACTATCTGGCAGGGAGTCCCTTATCGGCTTTGATAGGGCTAACCCCTTAACCCAACTTTCCTCAAGTTTTTTAAGTTTGGCTTCAATTTCGTCAATTTCCATAGAAAAGGCACAAAACAGGCTTTTTTCCCTGTGGCAATAAAATAATTACGATTTTTCTTTACAACGCTTGTGCATAGTGTATAGTTCAATCATACAAAAAACTACTACTATGAAATCATTCCTCGCAGAATCTAACCGACTCGCTGAACTTGCTAAAAATGTTCGCTGGAGCATACTCAACTCCTTTGCAGAACAATTAGCAAATAACCGCCCCCTGTCGGACAAACAACTCGCAATCGTAATGAAGGCTGAACTTCTGCTCGCAGAGCGTAAAGCCCAACCTACTATTGTAACACCCGAAGGTCGTGTTGCCGTAACCTTCAAGGTTATCAAACTCAAGGACGAAGAATCTTTCGCCCCTGTTGCCAAACGCTTTCATTCCACAGGCTGGTCGCCTTCCTTCCAAAGCCCTGTTACCATCGTGACCAAAGTGCTTGGCGAAACTGCCGAAGGTGCAAAGGTATGGGGTAACCTGCCAAAGGCTCTTAAAGGCAAGGTAGTGGTTGGGGAAACCTTAACCCTTACTGCCACCTTCGTAAAGCGTGACAACGGCTTCTCGTGCTTCTCCCGTGCTAAATAATACGCATATGAAAACACTTAAAGAAAAGTTGAACCTAACACCAGACCAATTTGAGCAGTTTGATAATCTTCCACCAGAGATTATTAAAAACTTGGAAAACCTGCACCCAGCCATTCAAGAACTGATAGGCGAACGCTGGCGAGCCACAAAGGAAGTCCGTGAAACAAACTTCAGAGGAACTCCCGAAGACCGCTTTCAAGCGTGGCGTGACCACGAACTTATTTGCGATAAGATGTCCCTCTTAACGGGTATGTGCGAAAAGATATTTCCGAGCGACCAACCTATGACAGAAGAACATCGCCAAAGCATTATTGCAGATTTGCGAAAAAGGAAAATACCATTTAAGGTATTTACCGAAGGTCTTGACGAAAGTGGACATCTCAATACAAAAGTTATTGACAGTTAGCAAGTGATAGACCTATAATTACTTGAAATGAGTTCACGATTAACATCGGAGGAGATTAAAGCCAAGTTCACGGCTATCGCTTTGCTTGAAGAGCAAATTGCTACTATCAAAGGACAAATTAAAGAGTTCTACTCGCTTAACGAAAATGTTAATAACGAAACTTATTTAACGGAAAATCACCACCGATGGAGTGAGCCTTCTGATGATAGCCGAGATATTTTGTTTGCCCGACTTGAAGAATCGAAAGCAAAACTAACAGAGTTTTACGCAAAAGAGATACCTACAATTAAGAACAAGTTGGACTTGGTTATCTTTGAACTAAATCAAGTAAAGAAAGACCTTTAACGCTTCTTAAAAGCGTTGTAGAGTAGTGCGATTGAAACTCCGCAACTGCCGATAAACAATGCGAGGCTAATGTCTCGTAGGTTTATTAAAGTCTGTGTAGCCGAAGTTAAATTGTGTTCCAAGTTAGCGTCATCGCTTTTTAATCCTGCGTCCGTAATGATGAGTGCCATACAATGGCTATCTTGGAAACTATCAAGTATGAACCCGATAGTCATACTGCAAAACAAAGAAGAAACCAATGTGATGGCAAGGATACCTACAATTGCAAAGAGGAAGTTTTTATTTTTTTGTTTTTGATTTTTTAGTTTTGATGCCACGAGTTGCCTCCTTAACTTTTTGTTCACCCTTCGCCTTTACCCAGCGTAGGAAATAGTCCGCCACCTCTGGTGCCGCATAGCCAGAACCACCCACAACAGCCAGCCACAGCCCTTGACTTGAGAAGTAATCCTTTGTGCCAAGACCGACAAGAGAAGCCGTTATAGAAGCCGCCAAGAAGCGTCTAACCACAAAGCCAAATGATACAGGCTCCGTTGACATTAGGATTCTTGCCGTCATCGCAAAACCTCCGAGTATTGACGCAACAATAGCGTCTTTAAGAAAAGGAAGCATATCCGAAATGTCTTTGGACTTGGCTAACGCTTCCGTGTCGTCTTGTGTAGGTAATGGTGCTGGACTCATTGTGCTGGGGTCGTTGGGTCTGCTGGCTTCTTAAATAGAATTAAGGCAACCTTGATGAATGCTAATAGTGCAAAGGCACCAACGATATAAAAGAAATAAGGAGTTCCCCAGATGTATCCTATTGAGGAGATGGCGGCTCCCACTCCGAGAACTTCAAGTGCCATTAACTTGTTTGGCGAAAAGGCGAGTAATGCCGTGCCGATAAGACAAATAAATCCCCCCAAGTAAAGGAACTTGTCTTTCCTTGCTTCATCCGCTTCAATTTTGCGTAAGGCTTGCTCTTGAGCCAACTCCTGCTCCCTTTCTGCCAACTTCGCTTCAAAAGCCGCTTGCTTCTTCGCTTTCTCCGATTCGTAGTTCTTGTCAGCGTTCTTAAGTTTCTCCCGTAGGCTATACGCTTCCTTCTTCTCGTTCTCATAGATTGCTTTTAAGTCTGCGTTCTCCTTTGCCAATTTTAGCGAACCACTTACTCGCTTCTGGGCTTTTTCCCATTCTAATTGGTCGGGATTGCCCACGAGGGCTTTTGCCACATTCAGTTCCTCAATAAGCACAAAGTTATTAGGACTCGGTTCATTATCCTCTGCCAAATACTCCGCAGACCAAACAAAAGTAGCAAGTTTTGAAATGCGTTCTTCCGTGTATTTATCTAATTCTTTTTCCGCAATGGTTAGCGAATCATTGGTCGCTGGATTGGGTAGGTCTGGCAATGTCTTACACCCAACAACTAAAAGTGTTAATAAGGGTGTTAATAGTGTTAATAACTTATTCACGATTCAATAACTATTTAAGATTTGTCAACGAGTTGTTTGTTTTTTTTGTTAAAGGTGGGGTGGCATACTTGAATTGCACAAGTCTTTAGGGATATGTCCTTTGTCAGTCGCTTGAAGCCCTCCCATAAATTTATGTTTTTATATTTACAATGTATCCTCTTGCACGGAGATTTGTTACAGATGTAGGAGTTGATGTAAATACAGGCATTAGATTTCCTTGAAATGATAGTTCTTTTTGTTTGTTTGTATAAACAAAACCACTTTCATTTAGTGCGTCAATTGCATCTAATAATGCGATTATGCTGTTTCTGCCATTACCATAGTCTCCGCTAAAATCATTGTCGTCAAGATTAAGGTATTTGACCCCAGCGTTGATAGGAATGAACTCCGCAGACCACAAATTACAATTCGAAAAGTTTATAGAAATTAAATGAGGAAGATTGAGATTACTCATTGATGCCTCAAAGTCATAAAAATTACTATTTGATAAATCTACCGCCTTGATTGATGTAGGTAGTGAAAAAGTTTCAATTCCATCAACACCCCTGTATCTTGCATAAAGATTTTCTAAATGGGTAAAAGAAGCAAACTTAATACTTGGTAATGACGCTGGAACATTGTCTGCAATCCTTAACCATCTTAAGTGTGGAAGTGTAGTAGGGTTAATAAAACTCAAATCATTTACCGCTACATTATCAATTCCCAATGTTAATGTATTGGTATTATACCAAGTTGATGGAATTGCACCAGCAAGATTTAGGTTTGTCAAAAACAATGTGTTATCTGAATTTCTCATAACAAAGTTGGAAACCATATTAGATAAATTTGTTGTTGAAAAAGTAAGACCGCTTAAATTTAAATAGGTTACATTTGTGCTTCCGTCAAAGTTGATGTTTTCGATTGTTCCTGTGCCGACAATTTTTACGCTACGCAAGTTTGGCATATTTGTAAGAGCAACAGTTCTCACATTAGGAACGCCAACGCTTTCAAATGTGTCTATTCCAAATCCGTCTAATGTGTAATTTTTAACACCACCGCTTCCGTCTCTGTGTATAAAGTCTCTTAATTGCTTACTTGAACTGTAAACAATTCCAGCGTCAGTTTCTGCCAAAACCACTTCGTGTGGATATGTTTTCATATTTGCAACACTTGAGTTGTTTACAATTTGATTTGTAAATATTGCCGTGGTCTGGGTTGAGCCGTCAGCGTAGGTAATCCCTGTATGCGAAACTTCTGTCCCTGTGCTGGTAGTAGAATCCCAAGCCCTTAAGGTTGTGCCAGCAAATGAATCTAAATAAAGCGGTCTGGGAGTTGTAGAACTCTGCTCCGTGGTTCGCAACCACCCTGCTTGCCAATTGAACTCGTATCCTATTGAACAATAAAGTGATATGCCAAAGTATCCACCTCGCTGTGTGTCAAATGTTCCCTTGCCAATGTATTGACCAGATGTGCCGTCAAAGACTATGTTGCCTGTCATTGTGCCTCCAGAGAGTGGTAGGTATGCCCCTCCGCCTCCAGCACCAGAAGCAGTCGTCTGGGTAGTTCCGTCTGGGAACTGCAATCCATTAAATCCAAATGACCAAGATGTTCCTGCGACCAAATCATCGCCACGAACTTCGTTTTGGTTTAAACTCCAATACGCTGTATCATTTTCAGTTGTTGCATATGGATAACCACCAACTCCGTAAGAATCTAACCACGCACTTGAGTAGTTTGAATTTTGATTTCCGTCTGGCACAAAACCCCTTAATTCAATTCTTCCAGAATTTTGCTGACTTGCACCTTCTCCATTGAATACTATTGAGTTTATGGTTTGGTCGCCAGCCGTTTGACTAATAGAAACATTCCCTGTTAGCGTTCCTCCAACCAAGGGTAGGTATGCTCCGCTTGTTAAATCTTGTCCGTCTGCACCATCGTCACCTTTGTCGCCCTTGTCGCCTTTCTTGGCGAGCAGAGTCCATCTAAAACTTTCAACAGGAGGATAACCAGAGGAATCATATTGTTTTCGATACCACAACTCTCCGTTGTAGGTCACCACATCACCTTCTGTATAAATTAAGCCGTTATTGTATTCTCCGCTAAAGTTCCAGAGAGCGTTTGCCCCTGCGGTTCCTGCGTCTCCTTGGTCACCCTTATCACCTTTGTCCCCCTGTATGCCCTGTCCAGCATCACCTTGGTCGCCTTTGTCTCCCTTTACACCTTTAGGTAACCATATTTCCCATTGTCCGTTGCTTTGCCAATCAATCGGATTGCCCAACTGACCGCTTGCTTTTGCTAAATAAAGTTGGCTGTCCGAGCCACGCACAACAGCAATGTTTGTAACATAGCCGTTCGTGGGAATGTAATCCCCCAAATAGTAAATACCAAATGAGTCACCCGTATTTCCTTTTTCTCCGACATCTCCCTTGTCTCCTTTATCTCCTTTTTCGCCACGAGGAATCCCGAAATCAAAGACCGCTACGCTGGTCGTTCCAGAGTTTGTTACAGTTGCCCCCTCTCCAGAAGATAGGTTGGTTATCGTTCCAACAGAAATTGTAGCCGCATTACCGCTTTCACCTTGCAATCCTTGTAGTCCCCGTTCCCCTGTGTCACCTTTGTCTCCCTTTAATCCTTGGCTACCCGTATTTCCCGTGTCACCCTTAAGTCCTCGTTCGCCCTGCAAGCCACGCTCTCCTTGGAGTCCTCGCTCGCCCGTATCCCCTTTTAATCCTTGCTCGCCTGTATCGCCCTTATCGCCCTTCATACCAAAATAGACATCTACTTGATTAGGACTCTGTATCTCTACTGTGAACTGCGAAGGTTGTGAGTCCGAAATTTCAACATTAACAGTTGGTAATGTATCGAAGTTTGCGGTAATCACGGGGTGATGTTCTTAACAATGTTGAGTTGAATGGTTTCGGTGTAAAAGACGATGCCGTCTTTGACGAATTTGATGTCCCATTGGGCAAGACCTATGCCAAAGTCGAGGGAATCATCAATTCTGACGATGAACGCTAATACACTTGGGTCTGGAATGGTTACCACCGCATTGTGAGTAATGTTGTTTGATGTCTTTACAGAACTCGTGACTGTCACTCCAATAAGATTAGGTAGCGAACCACTTGTCTGCATTGTGCAACGAGGGTTAAAAGTTGAACCCTTCTTAAACTGCGTAATAGTCTGGGACGGAGGGACTGTCATTGTTTCCCTTGCTTGTTGTCAATTAAATCGTAAGGTAGTTTCTGCCACCAGATGTGAAAATAGTTGCCATCGTCCAAGCCCCATTTCTGTAAACATAGTAATTTCCGTCCGAAGGCGGTGGTAGGAATGGCACAGTCTGGGCAGTTGAACTATTAAACTTAATTCCTGTCGAATCCACATTAAGGGCGGAAGTTGCGTCTGGCGTAATTCCAATACCCACACGACCAGAGGCATCAACTGTGAACGGAGTAGCATCTGGACTTGTTGAGTCCTCAACCTTAAACGAGTATCCCGTTCCCGTAGGATTTTGCACCAACACACCGCCACCATTTCCGTTCTGAATGACAGTCAAGGAAGGCGAGCCAGCAGAAGTTACAGTAATTGTTTGATTCTGCGTAAAGTTATTACCAGAAGATGTGCTTGCGGCTACTCGTGTTGTGTTTGTCGAGTCCTTCCAAGATAAGTTAGTCGTCCCAATCCATAAGTCGCCAGCAGTTCCAGCCCCAGATGGCGAAATACCAGCCCCAATGTTCATAGGAGATGTCGTAGCACCTGCACTAATATTAACCTTGCCCGTAAATGTTGCACCCGAAAGTAAAGCATAGTTCGAAGCAGTTTCAGTCGCCATACTCCCCAATCCAAGATTGGTGCGAGCAGTTGCTTGGTTCGCTAATCCCGATAGGTTGTCCGCTTTAAGTAAAACATCAGAAGCAATGTAAGGAACTGTTTGTGCAGTAGCCGAGCCATTAAATTTTATACCCGTTGAATCTACATAGAGAGCCACAGTAGCATCTGGGCTTACGCCAATACCAACTCGACCAGAGTTTGAAACAACAAATGGTGTT
>Ga0214921_10002183_pt1 | contig 32235 bp, 60 predicted proteins | sample LL1505_MetaG_FD_177992 | JGI IMG/M metagenome (GOLD analysis project Ga0214921, IMG submission 177992) | Freshwater microbial communities from Lake Lanier, Atlanta, Georgia, United States - LL-1505 | ecosystem: Environmental > Aquatic > Freshwater > Lake | place: USA: Georgia | collected... | reverse complement strand
TTGGCTAGGTATACATCGTCTGTGTCGCCTGTACCGACGACGTGTTTCTCTGCAGGTGTATCTATCACTAGGGTAGGAACAATCTCAGGAACAACAACAGGTTCAGGTTCAGGTTCAGGTTCAGGTTCCTCAACTGCAACAGGCTTAGGTTCCTCAACCTCTACAGGTTCAGGAGCTGGTGCCGCAGGGATGTCAATGACTACCGCAGGGGCTTCATCGACTACCGCAGGGATATTATCTGTGTCTAAGTTTTCTTGGTCCATAGGTTTATTTTATTCTAAACCTTTCCAGACGACTTAGGGAATTCCTTCATAAGCTCGCTGATCTTACCCTCATGCGAGGTACCGTCGTAGGCATTTGGTCCTAGACCCCATGCACCCCAGTCCTTACCACCGTCTGTCATGTGAAACGCAACCTGCGCATTTGTGACAGGGTCGAAGAGCTGGTCGTTGGTTGTTATGTTGAACTTGTCACGCCGTGCCACACCTAGGTCTCCGATCATGTTGATCTGAAACAACCCGTATGAGTTATCACCGGTGCTGACGTTCTTGTTGTGGGCTATAGGACGTCCACCTGATTCCTTCTTGGTGACGGCCCAGGCAACCTTTAGTGCATTGCCCTTAAAGCCTACCGCATCGAGAAGCTCGATGAGCTGGTCGTTCTCAAGGGACTTAACTCCCTTGTACTTAACTAGTGGGTCAACGACTACCGCAGGGGTAGACATCGGCTCAATGGTTATGTTTGATAGTGCCGAGCTTGCGTTCATGTTTACTACCATGAACACGCCGATCGTTAGTGCCGTAATATAGGCCGCTGTCGACATTGCTATTCCACGTATTGTGAGTTTTTGCAACGCTAGTTCGCCTCCTTAGGTTAGGGATGGGACAACCTAGTGAATATCCACTAAGCTTCTTGCTACCGCTATGCTTCTCAAGCTTGCGCCTGTCCTCTACCGCTTGCATAGGGCCGGAGATAAAAAGGGATGACAATGTCGGTCCTCCGTCTCTCCGTAGTTGGGCTGTTTGCCCATTGGGTATAACTATACCATAGCAAAGGCGAAATAGGCACCCGTAGGTACCCATTTCTCCAAGTATGTTGGGTCCTAGCTCCTTAGAGCCAGCAACGCCGATGATACCGAGGTTAACCCTAGGGCTAGGATCAAGGTACCCTTCTCAGGGGAACTGAGTGCCACCAACACGGCGATACTAGATGACCCAGCCGAGATTATGGCTGGCCAGGCTAGCTCCCGCAGGACAAGTAGCAGGTTATTCATTACTTAGCCTTTCGGGTCTTACCCTTAAGTCTATCGGAGGTGTTGCGGATATCGGTGCCTGATTCCTGTATTAGCTTACGGGCCTTGCCGTATGTAATTCCAAGCTCCTGGGCTACCTCCACCACGGACTTACCCGATGTGTACAGTGACGCAGCCTGCGTAGGTGTAATTGTTGACACTGGTCTTCCTTTCGTAGTTTCTTCGTTTTCGCGCTGTAATAGCTAGGCAGGTGAACGCGCGATTAGCTCGCCTGTCATATTGAGCAAAGTGGTACTGCTCAAGATTTCTTACCTTTTTCCGGCTTAGGAGGAGTTTTCCCATGCTTGTTGCATAGTACCTTTCCGCCCCAGGCAGACCTAGGTTTTAGGTTGTTGTCACACTCGGTTCCGTAGTTAGCGGCGTAGCACTCAAGCTTCTCGGTCTTCCTCAGGATCGAGGTAAGAGATACTAGAGCTTTCTTTGTGATACTTGTTCTAACTAGAAATCCATTTTTCTCGTGACATGAACCGCATAGATACTCGTTGCGCCGGTGGGAAGGATCCCGAACAGCACTCGGACTATCACACTGATCACAGTGCTGGACGAAGCGAATGTTTGCAGTTAACTTTTTATAGTCACTAGCACACATAAGCTTCTCATCAAGTTGGTAGACGAGTACGTTTGCGTCACCGCACAAGGAACAGGCATCATAGACGTAGCGTTGTTCGCGCTGGTTTGTGCCTAGCATGTTGGTCCTCCGTATTCGTCCTTGGGAAGAATATATTCCTTATTCCTCTTCTTGTAAATCCTCATCTTTATATTCCCTTACCTGTCCGGTAAGTTGTGGACCCCACATGCGTTCACCAGGCTGAAGTTGTTCTTCATCTCTTGCCTCGCATTTACCCCACACTTGATATCCGATTAGAATATTTCCTGTTTGCTTGAACTCGCGGACCAGCTGTGTCCAGTGTGTTCCACCTACAGGCGGATGATAAACGATACACTTACACTCACTTGCCACGATTTCTTTAGATGTGTCTCTTGTAGTTTTCATATTTACTCCTTATTTCTTTTTTCTTGGACCTACGACGCCAAGCAAGGGTTCAACCTTTACGGTGTTCTTCCTGTAGCGGTAGATCTTTACGGCGATGCCAACCAAGGCAGCCGCAAGGATTAAAAACATGTTTACGTCAAGTGCTATCAGATCTCTTACGTAGATCGATAGAAATTGCTCATAGGTTTCAATGCTAAAAAGTGGATCCATGACTATCTCCTTATTTTCGGTTTGCGAACTCGGTGTTCGCAATGTCATCCATTGCCGCGGCAAGAAGCATGGCTGGGAAGAATCCCAGAACTCCCATGATAACTGCGCCAACGAACGTTAGCAGGCTTTCACCTGCAAAGAAGAACATCGCTGAGTAGATAACCCAGGCAGTGGCAACGAACTTCATTGCAACCGCGTACCTACGGTACCGATAACCTCTAAAGTTATTTATCTTGATTTTCATGGGGAAGTCCTTTCGTCGTTTTGTCCTTGGGTTAATTATAACAGGAAGGTCAGGATAATTGAATTATCTTGATACGGTGTTTCTTTCACCCCAGCTTGCAAGTCCCATGCTTCTGTAGGTCTGTGCCCAGGACTCAGCCTCGGCGTAGCTACGGCAATATTGAAGTATGTTGCTTAGTGAAGGGTCATTAAAGGTATATACGTAGCACGTTTGATTTCCAGCCTCGTACTTAGCCATCTTGGATCTCCAATCCGTTGATGGTTTAATTATATCAGGAAGATCAGGAAAGTAAAAAACCCTGGAAGATTAGTTCCAGGGTTTTTTGCTTACGTCTGTATTATAGGCTAAATGCCACAAATAAAAGTGTACCAAGCATGAGTATTGGAAATGCAACTAGTACTAACATATGGGTGTCCTTTTCGTCGTTAAGGCATTGTTGCCTTGTAAGAACTATTATATCAGGATCTACCTGACAGAGAACCCGCCTCTGCCCCTGAAACTCGGGATCTTTCGGTGAGCTGGAGATTTGGCCTTGATCTTTCCGCCCATGAAGCCGGAGGGTGGCTTGATCAGCAGCGCCGTAAGGGCATGGACCAGCGCGTCGACTCGGTCGGGGGATTTACCCTCGCCAGGAATCCAGGCACACATCTGAGACTCTAGGTCTCCAAGGTAGCCCACGTGATGAACGCGGGTTTGCTCGTAGGCAAGGGTTATCGGCTCGGCGCGAAGTGCCTTGCCGTACTTGGAGTGTACCTCAAGAACCTTTACCGTTGGGTCAATCGTGTTTATGGCGTTGCGAACAAGCGCACCACCTTGGTTAACCTCAGCCACGACAGGACAGCCCCACTTGCGAGCCATCTGAACTACTCGGTTTGCCCACACGTCGGGCGAGCCGTGAATGGACGCGTCCTCAAGTACCCAGCTCTGACGCTTGTAAAGATCTCGTTCACCGGTTGAGGCTACGACAACTATGCCGCACTCGTCTCGTGGATTTTCAGCTACGGAAGGATCTACACCGATGCAGCGTAGCGGAGTTCCGATCGGATACTGCATGTCACGTCCCTTATCGATAAGTTCCTGTGTCCACAGAGCTCCCTCGACGTCCGAGAGCATCTCACCGTATAGCTCCTGACTTGCTAGACGAGTACCCTCGTACACGCCAAGAATGGCGTCTAGATAGGTTTTAGAAAGATTTCCGGTGTTGTCCATGGTTGAACCACGTGTAATTACCACACGCCCTGTCTTGGTCGCCTCAGCCATCAGCTGGTAGAGCAGCGGAACACGCTTAGGAGTTGTCGTCACCATGATCTTTGGATTAGCTCCAAGACGAGTACCGACGCGAAGGTTATCGAACGCGGTCATACCTGCCGCATCGGGAGTTTGCCTCCAGGCTGCAACCTCATCGCCCCAGGCGTGAGTAAATTGTGGACCACGGAGGGAATCCGGCTCATCAGCTGTGAAACAAGTAGCTGTGTTTCCGTTTGGCCAGGTTAGTCTTCGCTTTGACGGTTCGTACAACGGGCGCTCGCTAGGAGGAGTCACGTTAATGATTCCTGACTCACCCTCAACGATAACGTCACGTACGTCAGCGGCAGTTCGAGCTACGAGTGCAAAACGCTTCTGTCCTTTGCTTGAATCGCGCGCTTCCGTTCTTACCCACTCGGCTGCAGTGCGAGTCTTACCAGCTCCGCGACCAGCCATGTAAAGCCAGATTGACCAATCGCCCTCAGGCGCCTGCTGTTCAGGCCGACCCCACACGGACCAGTCCCAAAGAAGTTGATCGGCATCGAATCCTGCAAGCACGGCCTGCTTCTCCTCCTCAGAGAGGAGAGCTAACTTTTCCATCATGCTCTTTGCCATGTGTACTATAGTACATTAAAAAAGTAAAAGCTAGGCGGATAGGTCGCCTAGCTTCTACTCCTAAAGGATGTCTCAACCTGGTGGGATTGGAGGCTCACCAAGGAGACCCCCGCGTAGGTATGAACGGACCTTGCGGTTAGTAATACTGTATCACTTTCTTGCGAAAAGTGAAACCTCCTCGTAGACCGCGTCTACGACCTTTGCCCAGATCGCAGGAGTATGATCGAACGGCTGGTATCCACCAGCTCCTCCGATGAGCACTCTTCCTTGAGAGTAGGAAGATGCAATTCGGCCAACAGTGCGAGCCGCAAAGTCATATCCGTAGTAGTCAAAGTTAAGCGTAGACAGCGGATCGGTGCGATGTGCATCGGCTCCGGTAGCTAGCAGAACTACGTCCGGCTTGATCTTATCGGCAAGTGTTTCAATCTCACCCATGGCAGCCATAAAGGTATCGTCACCGCTGGCTGGATCAAGTGCCCAGTTGTATATTCCTTTTTTCGGCGAGTGACCTTTTAGTCCTGTGCCAGGGAAGATAGCCGAGTCGTGAATAGAACACGTCACAAGATCAGGATCATCTGCCAAAAGGTTTTCAACGCCATCGCCGTGATGTGCGTCCCAGTCAATGTACATAACCTTCATGCCATTTTTCTGAAATTCCTTTGCAGCCCAAGCCATGTCGTTAAACACGCAGAAGCCAGAGCTATGATCGTACTGAGCGTGATGCTTAGCTCCCTGAGGATTAAAGCCAATCCTTAGCTCGTCGGCAATCATCTTCTCTGTTAACCGAACTGTTCCGGCAAACATGTGAAGGGCAACCTTTCCAAGCTCAACCTGGTCTGGGTACCACTCGCCGCAATGGCCATCGTCAAGAACTCTAGAAACATAGTCCTTGTCGTGGATAGATTCAACTCTAGCTCGATCGCCTTCTTGAATATCTGGTTTTACGATAACAAGCTCATGATCGTTAGAAAGAAGTTGCGTCGCGTACTTGGCACGCACAGGATTAGTAGGATGTGAATCTGTTGTCCTACCACCTAGCTTCCAATCAAGGTACACGTCGTCATACGCTACATGTATCTTATCTTGCACTAGGTACCTCCTCGGACATAACTAAATAATCAACGAAGTGGTTGTTTAATAAAACAGCCTTACTTCTTTTTTCCCGCATAAGATTTATCGCGCCCTTTGCCGTGTATCCGTCCTTCATCAGAACATGAGCCATGACAAGACCTGAGCGATTTATTCCAGCCTGACAGCGAACTAACACACGCTTACCAGACTTCCAGGCGTTGTACGCAAACTCTGCAGCTCTCTCAACCGCATCAAAATCGATGTGACTGATCTCTGAATCGTAGAATCCATAGCGTGCCTCCTCGACCAACCAGTCAACAGGTTGAGCCCATGAGTAAAGTGTGACCACCGTATCAAATTCATTCTTTGTAATTACACGTGGCAAGTACGCATTGACACCGGTTTCAATCGTGTCATTGTCATCCGTACCACCAAGCCATAAACCTGGGAGGATCTCACTCCATAGGGGGAAGTCCCAGCCAATATCGTGAACTGGTGCGTATAAGTTTTTGTCCTCTACAATTTCCATTACTCGTTGTCCTCTTCATCGTGCATCATTAGTTCCCAGCAACTCGGGTGAGTTCCGGTCATCATTTGTTCTCGTAGTGATTTGTCCAAATCAGGTAGCGCGTCTTGAATTAACATGCCAAAGTTCCACTTAAAGAAACCATCGGCTGGAATCTCAACCGTACCGGTTTTGTTGCAAAGTCGGCAGGTAGGTGTTTGAACTACGTACGTCATGTTTTTTACGTCCATAATTTGTCCTTTCGTCACTTAATAGGTCTATTATATCAGGTTTTCTAGCCTCTCTGAGACATGATCGTTATCTCTCCACCTGAGTAGGCATCCCACCGTATAGAAACCTCAATTGCCTTTCGCAGCAGCTTCTCAGCCTCCTCAACGTTCTTAGCTTTTTCAGCCTGTAGAGCTCCGAGAGCTCCAAGAGCGTACTTGCCTCCTGAACCGGCAACGTAGAGTCCACGCTTACATCTTTCCCACGAGTAATCCTCGGCAATGCTGTAAAGATTTCCCTTAACCGCAACGATGAAGTTGTTGTCGTTGTACGCTACGTCTCCATCGTCCTTCATGTCGTATCCAGATTTAATAAACGCCTGTCGCATGCTAGGTATAAATACCTTTGTCATGTATTCGTCTGTAGACCTGCCGGCGAAGCGAGGTGCTGACCAACCAAACTGAAGTATGTTGATTCCACGCACCGCACCTGCACCTGCGATTAGCGTAGGTCCGTTCTTAAATGTTTTGCCTGTGACAATCTGCATCATGAAACCAGATTCATCGCTAGCTTGACTGTCCGCACCGATCGTGCACCAGCCATCACCTTGTATGGCCGCAAGAGTAGTCATAGTTCCCCCACAAATCCTAAGCGCGTAGGACAACTGTATCCTACGCGCCAGGACTACGTCTTATACTAGGTCCAGGATTCCTACTGGGCAGGTCACGTTTGAGGACTCAACCTGACGGGTGACAGGGTTTATCCTGGCAAACCTTCCTGTTGGATTATCCAAACGAACCACAACCTTCGTACGGTTCTTTGAAACTATGGTGGCGGTTTCGCCTACCATGTACCTGGTGCCTGTTTGCTCGTTGAACTTGACCTTATCACCGATGTTATAGTCGTTGATGGTACGTTCCTTACGAACTGCCTTTAGGCGTTGGGCAACTGCCTCATTGATCTTCCCGAGGGAGGAGTCATGGGCACCTGAGGATATCTCAGATAAAAGTGTCTCGATACTCATAGTACCTTCCTTTCGTCGTTAGGTACTATTATATCAGGTTAGGAGTCAACCTCTGCTCTAAAGTACTGGATTCCCTCTTCCTTTTGGGATTCATCCTGGGTCCAAGGTAGACGGGTACGGTTTAGGTCTCCTAAACTATTTGCAAAAATAACCGCGGTCTTCTTTGCCGCGCCTAACGAGGTGTGGGCCGCATGGCGAACCTCACCGGAAGCCGCATCCTTAACTGTCACAAGCCATGCTGCCTGTGGCGCCTTATTTTTTAATAGGGTTGCTGTTATACTCATTGGTATTACTCTCTTTCTAGTTTTATTGTGTACTTATGATTGCAAAGCTCACAAGTCACTTCTTGATCTACGTTTCCCCAGTCATCTGTGGTAAAGTCTTCATCCCACACACTGTTGCAAGGTTGTCCACCATCACAGCCATCACATCTTTCACGGCAGACAACCTCAAGGGTTATCTCTTCGCTGTAGATGCCTGAGCCCATCATTGAACCCTCTGGATAATTACTCATTAGCTTTTAACCAGTGAATTCATGTCGCGCTTAATTTGCGCGTAGATATTTGCACAAGGATAACAGTACGTGTCAGGAGTCACCTCAAGCACAACCGCATCGATTCCGGAATACACCAGCTCTGTGTTTTTACAGTTATATGTTTTACAGATTTTCATTTGTATCCTTCCGTCTCTTGAGCTAATTATATCAGGTAGGGCGCCTACTTCTCCTTAGGCGCCATACCCGAGTTTTAACTTACTTTGTTTTTGGGAACTTTTTAGTTCCTTTACGAACTTGGCTCATGAAGCGAGAAGCCTCCTTCGTAGAAGCGACCTGGAGTTTTTCACCTGTTGAGGTGTTAAACACTAGGTAGTGTGAGCTATTCACTGCACGTAATACTGCAAGCGTTTTACGCTTACGGAAATACGCCGGTGTATAACCTGTTGGTAGCTTAACTCCACGTGACAAAGAGGGAAGAGTTTCTACTCGAGTCCCTGGCTTTATTCGCGCAGGTTTGGCTACGGGCTTGGCAGTTTTTGTTGCCATGCTCGTCCTTTCGTCATTGCTGGCGGTTGCCAACTCTTTAATTATATTAGGTAGTTGAAGTTCTGTACAACGGTTTAATTGTGGGCAAAGTCGTTGCAGGGAGGAAGGGCGTGGGTACGCCAGTCCCTAGTTAACCTGTCAAGAAGATCCTTGTACTCAGGATTCTTTGCTCCAAGTTCGATGAGAGCGGCAAGGTCAGTCAAAGTATCAATATGACTTTGCTTATGCTCATCTGGAGTCTGAGAGCAGTACTCGCAACTCAAGAGAGAACCTTAAAGTTAGGGTGCATTGCTTCCTTGATCAGTGAAACTACATCTTTGGAGTTTCCTCCGATGTGATACTCGCACACCTCATCCATTCCTGGAGTTCCAAGCTCGTAGCGCTTCCAGTCGTAGATCGTCGCGATCTCATTGTTTACAAATTGAATTATCCACTCAAGGGTAACCTTATCGGTATCCTCATCGAAGCGAATTGGTTCTCCAAAAGTGTCGATTAAATCACTTTGGGTAGTAGTGATGTATCCTTGAAGTGATGTGCCTGAAGCATTGATGTCATGACTCGCGTAAAATTCCATCTTGGTTCCTTTCGTCATTAAGTTAATTATATCAGGAAAGGTAGGCTGATAGAACCTGTTCCCAGGCTTGATCCTTGATATTTTTTTGAAGGTTCTTGTTTCCCTCAAGAGCGATAAGAATAAGTTGTAGCTCTTCCTCGCTGACCTTAATAACGTAGTCCATAATCTCTCCCTTTGTTAGGGTTTAATTATATCAGGACTTTGAAGTCTTTAGCTCCAGTTCAACAAATTCCTTTGCCCACTGGGTAAGCCCAGCCTCATGGCGGGTCTTGTGATGGCCGCATAGAAATAGCTCACCGGAATCTCCAATAATCTTCCAGGTGGCGCGAGCAACGCTACATGAGTCACACTGGATCCACTCGGTAAACGAGGGATCTCTTACCTCAACCTGTTCCTTTACACCGGTATCCATAGGCTAATCTTACTCTTGTTCTTCGTCGGTGTCTTCGTCAAACAGCTCCGGACGCAACGCTGCATCGTAGATGTCTCCGCGATAGGAGTTTGAGCCGAACGAGATGTCCTCCTCCATTAACTTGTTCAATGAGAGAACGGCGGTGTTTCCTTCACCAGGGAACATGATTACAAGCTTGGCATCTCCGTCGTTTGGATCATCGACCAACGCCACGTGAAATCCAGTTCCACCAACGCCGTTGCGATGGTAGTCTGAATCAACTATCTGTAGTAGGTTTGGATCAAACTTCATGGTGTCTTCCTTTCCGGTCTCCTCTGGCTGATCTCTAGCTTGGACATATCGTATCCGTTTTTCTTTATCCATGCCTTTGCCGTATCAATATCCATGAACTGGCCAAGCCACGTGTCTCCGTCAAACACGTTTACAAGATCATATAGGGTACTCATCTTGAAAACCTGTTCTTGTCAATGATCTTCTTGTAGCATCTACTTTTACCGTTCTTAGTCTCTAGATACCCGTAGCGAACGAGTCTAAACCGCAAGGCTCCGTGGGTCACGCCTATGCGCTTGGCTAGACGGTACAGAGGAACTTCCTCAACCACGTGCGCGTGGTTAATTAGTCTTGAGTACTCTTCCGCGGCCTCACGACCAAGTGGACTATTAGATCTTACCTTCTCGGCAATAGGCCGTAGCTCAAGAAGACGAGCAAGTGTCTCCGGTGAAGGCTCCGCGTACACAACTATCTCCTCCTCAACGATTCTTGTTGGAACCTCAGGGACAGGATATGACCCTGGACTAGAAAGAATTGTTATCGCGTCAAGTGGTTTAGCCTTACTCTCAAGTTGGCGAATACGCTCGCGCGTAAGGTCAAGAGCTTGCCCCACGGACTCGAGCGTCCAACCCTTCATGCGAAGAATATAGATGTACGCATCGCGCAGGTGCAACTGATTCTTTGGGAACAGGTGCAGCGCAACCACAACCTCCGCAGGAAGTGACAGTCCACTTTTCATGGGGACAGAGTGTCTTACAATTTTCTTTTTAGCCATTTTCTACTTCGTCTCTTGCCTTATCAAGGCAGTCAACAAAACCGAATGACTCGGCGTCGCATGGGTCAGCTTCAAAAAGTTCAACCGCACGGTTCCACACGTTAACAGGAGTTTCATCGTCCTCCATGTATTCTGAGTGTTCCTTGGCGTACCACTGAATCATTATCTCCTCATCAAGGTCATATCCTTGAAGAGCCTTAATCGCTTCTGATACCTTCATGTTCATCCTTTCGTCGTTGTAAGGTTAATTATATCAGGTTTTCTTCCATAAAGTAAAATAAGAGTGGGACCAGCCCATGTCGAATGAAAACTGATCCCACAACTACTGGACAGGCGTCTCTCCCTCAACTCTTTGGTCCGACCTCAAGAACCTTAGTCTTACGACCTTGTCCTGTCTTGGTAGAGTCTCTACGGATAACACTGAGCAATGCAGCGGTCTTATGACATACAGTTGCTACCCTTTCCGCACCGTACTAGCTTATCGGGAGTACTCCACCATGTGGAACCCTTACACCTTCGAGCTTGGTTAGTCCAATCCTTTTATTTAGTTATAGTTGAATTATATCAGGTTATTCCTAATCTGGAGGTTTATTGCGCCCCCTCATTAGGTACGCGTATGACACCATGCTATCGTTGGGGTCATAGATCGTAGTTGTTTGATTTGATAAGGCTGATGAATGTTTACGAGCGTGATAACCACAAAATAAAAGCATGCCCATCGACGTCGTAGCACGCACCTGTGCCTGCGAGCCACACCGGTCACACCGGTCGGTTAGGACTAATTCCATGCCGTCCTTCAAGGTTATTCCCAATCTGTTAGGTATACAGCTTCAAAATCAGACAGTGGACGCTTTAGCCCGATGGAAGCCATCTGCAGCATCCGGTCAACGTCCGCACGCTTGCGCGCCCTAAACTTTGAGATTCGCTCTCCGGTATGGACATCCTTAATTTCCCAGATGCCTGCCGCAAGCTTAGAGTTCGACAATTTTGAATCCTCCCTCAAGCGCGCCGACGTAGGTTGAGCATAGCTTCTCAATCTTGTCCGCATCCTCCTGAAGAAGAGAAGTGGTGTTGCCGTCCTCATCGCAGCCACCGGTAAATACCACATTGCCGACGATGACATCTGTCTCGCCGAAGTATCGTGTCCACATTGCCGTGGCGACAGGATTAACAGGTAAACCTATTAGCTTGCCTTCCTCGTTGCACCACATGGTTAGGCTAGGTGTAAGGTCAACGGCCTGGATGAGGCCGCCTACCGCGTCCTGAAGAGTTTCAAGTTCGGTGTCCTCAAGAGAGTTGTTAAATGAACAGTCAGTTAGTACATGAAGAGTTTGCATTAGTTTGTTACCTCCGCATCAGGAAACCACTTCAACATAGTTTGAAGAAGGTGGTCATAGTTGCCTGAGGTCATCTCAGCGGTAAAGGCTGCAACCTCATCATCGCGTCCTAGCTTCTCTAGCTCGCGTCGCCCTGCGCCAATTATGGCGAAGGCATTTCCATCTGTAAGTTTGATTGCCATGTGTTTTCCCTCCGTCGTTATAGAGTTAATTATATCAGGTTATGCATTAAGAAGCTTGGTTAGGTCCTGGTAAAGTTCCTGAACCTCGATTCCGTTCTCCATGATAACAGACTCAAACTTGTCATTGTCCGGTGATTCGTCCGCAGGACAGTCCTCCGGCCGCATGATGTATAGCACGTCGCCTGGGTTAAACTCCCACCAATCTCCATTTTCATTCGCAATGTATAGACTCATGGTTAACCTACCTGGAAATCATCACAGTTGACACAGTAGTACGCGTCGCCGAGGATTGACGTAGGGTCATACTCATGGACATAGTCATGTTGTTCGTTAGTGGCACAGAACTTATTGCCATTAACGTAGATATACTTTAATTCTTGTTTTGTTGTCATTGTTCTTCACCATCACCCACAGAGATATGGTAGCAGACATTGTTGCCTGTTATCATACAACTTGAACATACTATGCTCATGGTATTCCTTCCGTCGTTGTTGGTTTAATTATATCAGGAAACAGAGTCAGACTCGAGCATTGAAACACTGAAGTCCATTTGGATTCCGCGGTTGCGTTCCTCCGCGCGTGGAAGGTCAGAGACATTTATCTCTTCGTTCTCTACCTGTCTCATTAGTTCTGTTGCATGATGTAGATCATCAGCCTCAAACCAAACCTGGTTTGATGCGATCTCATCGAATCTAAAAGTGTATCTAGCCATTGGTTTCCCTCCGTCGTTTTGTAGACGCGGCGAGTGCTGGGATTGTTTCGACCCCCTGCAGGTTTCGAGGTTTTCGTTTGACCACCAGTGAAGCCTCGCCGCGTTAGTATCTATTATATCAGGATATTATGAATTGCTTGGCAACCACATCGGTTAATGACCGATACGCGTTTCCTAGCCCGGCTGTGAATGATGTCCATACGGAATCATACGTGCCGCCTTGTCCGATCGCCTGAGTCCACTTGGAGGCTACCGCAGCTGTTGCCGCGGAGGTACCAATGGCTACGACAGGTTTACCGTCTAGACCGATCGTGGTGTACTTGCCCAGGGCATATAGATCTAGATCCGCGCCACCGTTTGAGATACGCATCACAGGATATATCCATCCGGTCACACCGCGCAATGAATATTGTGTGTCCGTTGCTCCGACAGCTATTGCCTCAGGTATACACGCCGGATAGTCAACCTTGGTTGGATTTGACCCGTTGCCGGCAGCGATAAACACGCCGATGTTGTTTTGCTTCAACGCAATAATTTGAGATTGCAGCGGAGCCTCAACCGGACACGTAGCTTCTGAGTACGAACGTCCAAGCGAGATCGACACCGCGCCGACGTTTAGTCGTGCAGCATTTGCAATAACCCAATCGAGAGCTGGAGCCAACGAGTTAGTTCTGTAGGTATTGGCAAAGCCCTTGTCAGACATACCTACGACACGAACCGCAGCTATCTTAACTCCAGGGTTAACCGCAACTGCAACTGAAGCCATCTGCGTTCCGTGGCTGAACGTTTTGTCCTTGGCTGCGTCAGTCGCCGCAAGTGTTGCAGCTCCTGGGCCAGTCATTGACTGTTGTCCATTTGGACACTTGCCGAACTCAATAAAGCATGCCTCATCAACAAGTGCATTCTTTACCCAGTCAAGCTGAGAGTTAACTCCTGAGTCAATAATGACCAAGGTTTTTTGTGGTGTAGCACTTACCGGACCTGCTAGCCCAGCTATTAACATTGAGGCTATCGCCGCAACGATTATCTTGTTCTTCATGTTGTCCTTCTTTCTTTTTGTCATTTTGGTTTGTTAATTAGATCCGGTGCGAGTGGCGAGACAATCTGACGGAAGGTTTCCCACCCACACCGAATAACTTAGGCAGCGTTCTTTCTGCCAATCTTTTCTAGAGCTTTTGCTGCTGACTGACCAATCTGTAGCGCGGCAGCTGCTGGATCCTTTAGATTATTTAGTACAACTGTTGCTGTACCTTCAGTAATCTTTTCAAGGTATCCACGATGAGGGTTGTACCCTTCATTCTCGTATGATAACCATAGGACTGCAACTCCATTACGTTCACACTCACGAACCCAGTGCTTAGCGTTATCAAGCTCGGTTTCAGTATAGACACCATCACTCACTACCACAAGTAGACGAGCGCCGGTACTTTGTAGTAGACCAAGAGAACCATCAAGAGACTTGAATGCCTTATCAAACTTCTCGGTAGCGTCAGGAGCAGTGTAGACGTTTACCTGATCAAGATGTTGCCCTGGCTTAAGAGTAGGGAACACACCTGAACCATAGTAGACCATCGCGCAACGACCTTGAACACGACGAGCAGCTTCACTCATCGCCCAGGCAGTTGCTGCCATAGGTTCCATTGCTGCACTCATAGATCCGGAGATGTCGACCATCACACCGACCTTCAGTGTTGGATCATCAGTGTGCTTGCGCACTGTACGTCTCCAAGGTTCTGCGTTCATCATTGAGCCCTGTGCCTTGTAGGCAGCCTGTTGAACTACTGCGCGAGTGCGTAGACGTCCAGGAGGAAGTATAGACTGAATCTCAGTCTCATCGCGCTCACGGTACTTAGCCTTCTCAAGTAGTTGAGCAATCTTGACGGCGGCAGCTCGCTCAGCAGGAGTTGGAGAACGAGTCTCCTTAAGTAATGATCCACTACCTGTAGAGCTAATCTCTGTGGTAGACTTAGAGAACACATCATGAGCTACCTGCTCGTGATCACGTTGTTGACGCGCAGCCTTGCTACGTAGATCAACAACCTTCTGCCAATCTTCCTTTTGTTCTTGATCCTGGACCTCATCACCTGTGGCAATCGCAACGTTAGACGCTGCCTCCTTAATAGCTTCCTTTAGATCTTCCATCACTGCGTCAATAAGAATTAAGATTCCTTTATCTGCAGGCATGCCAACCTCAGGTTGCTCGCCGGTCTCCTTGGCAAGCTGAGAGAGAATCTTCTCCCACTCGCGTGCAAGTTCGTATAGGTACCTTGGATCTGTATGGTTGTCATGAGATTGGAACTTGATCCAGATCTGACGAATTGAATCGTAGACATCTTGACCTAGGTGCTCAATTACAATTGCCTTAATCTCTTCAATGTCTTCTGTATCAAGAGAACCAGCATCAACACGAGCACAGGTAAGTGCGGCAAGACCTGCGATGGAACGAACTCCATGCGCAAGGTGTTGCTCTGCTTGCTCTTGAATATCATGTAGAACTATTTCCAATGCGCAGGCGCGTAGGAAGACTCGATTAGCTGGGAAGTTATCAACTCCATGCTTTTCAATACGAGACTCCTCAAGGGACATGAATGCCTGGAACTCATACTTTGAAAGTTCTTTTTGTGCAGCCTCAAGGGAATAGCGTGAGTAGCGTGCGTGTAGCGCTTCATGGAATATTGCACCGGAAGCTCTAGGCCACTCGAATAAGTTATCACGATTGGTTAGATCACCAATCATCTCAGGTGTGATGCCTTTACCAAAGGCAGCGTCAATGTTAATCTCAACCTCGGCGCATATTGGATTAAAACAGGCTGGGGTTGGTCCACCAGCTCCGGGTCCAACGTATGCAACAATATCTGAGCGTCCTGCCCAGGTGTTTACTAGTTCACCAATGCGTGCGCCAGTTGGCAGCCACTCTGAAGGTGTACGTTCCGCACGAGTTGCGGATACCTTTATGTGTCCCACTTTTATTTCCTTCCGTCATTTAGGTTAATTATATCAGGTAAATGGTAAGGTCCTGGACACCCTATCCAGGACCCTACCTTGCGCCAAGGGGAATTAGATCTTGGCTGATTGGCAACCTTCACCGTAGACCCGAGTGAACACATCCGCCACGACGGGGCGATCGAGTTCTGGGGCTGCGGCAATGATGTTCGCTACTGCGAACTTCGTGCCAAAGGTTTTTGCAATGTCGCGGAACGCAAGTAGTTCACGCATCTGAGGTGCCCAGCCACACTCACCTGAAAGTTGACGACGAGATAAGTTCTGCGCAACTGTCACGATCTGTTGTGGTGCACCAAGCTTTTTAGCAAGTAGGTAGTCTGTTGTCATCTCTGCCTGAACGATAAAGCGAGATAGAAGTGCTTCTGACAACCGAACTCCAGGAGCGTTTGGATTGGTTGCTGCAATTACGTAGAACCCTTCCTTAGCTTTTACGGTACCACGCTCTGGATTTGCAGTGATTGTAAGTTCACCACGTCCATCCATAAGTCCGTAGACACCGGCCATAACCTTAGGATCGACAAGACCTACCTCATCGATAAAGAATGGTTTACCTTGGTCCGCAGCTTTTACAAGCGGCCCATCTTCCCAGATGAATCCACCTGATGGTGTTTGTACGTATCCACCAATGAAGTCTGATAACTCAGTATCACCTGTGCCAAGTACCGTGTACACATCATTGAACGCAGCCTCGACAAGCGCAGTCTTTCCACAGCCTGGAGCTCCATACAGAAGAATGTACTGGTTGTTTTCACGTGCAGTGCGCAGCACCATAACGTCATCGTGCTCACCCCACTTGCGTGCGTGGTACACGTCGCCATTAGGGCGTTTGTAGGTAGATGATTCTCCTACGATTGCGTCTGCTGATATCACCGGAATAACCTTCGTCTTGGCGGTTGGACGATTGCCAACCTTACCCTGAGCGATAACCTGTGTATCGAGTTCTGCTGATACTGATGGATCCAGTTGCTGGGCAACTATATCAATAAATGTCTTACTCAACGGGGTAGCTGAGTCTGTGTATAGAGCATCTAACGATGACTCTAGTAGTGATGTCGTCATTTTGTTCCTTTCGTCGTTTTGGGTGTGATATTAGCTTGCAAATAATTCGTCACTGAAACCTAGAGCCTTGCGAACTCTAGTAATTCGACCTAGTACCTTGTAAGGCGTCTTGCCAAGGCGAATTCCGTCCAGATCCTCTGAGGCAACCTCAACTATGATAGGTAGCTTATACAGTTGATACTTGTATCCCACCATCTGGTTGATTGTTGTTAGCATAAATTCAAGTCTGCGCTTGGCAGAATCAATTGCTTGATCCTTAGGCATCGTTGTAAATGCTCCGAACTCGTTTACGTTGAGTGATGGAAGGCTGTAGCTCTTCCATGCCCTACGTGGTCTGCTCGATGATACCTGGCGTCGGTACACCATCGCCGGTACATATTTACCGCCGGAGTTAACTCCGTCCGGTGTGATCATCAACTGGTAGGTCTGTGAACCAGAGCGATACTCTGTGTAGAGCGCCTTACCAATGACCTTGTCTTTTTCAGCCATGTTTATCCTTTCGTCGTTTGGGTAGGATCAATTATATCAGGAATCTAGGCGACTCCTAACAACTCCAACTCCCTGGGTGTTTAGAGTCTATTATATCGTATTACCTGATATAATTAATCCATGCAACCAACCGGGTGGCATAAATGACGAAGGGAAGGGTCCAAATGACCAGCACCGCAGTTAGAACCACAACCACGGAAATCGTGGTGTCACACACCGTAGCTCATCTTGATCAATCTGCAGACGCAGTTATCAAGGAGTTCGCTAAGGCCAAGGAGGACATAAAGGTCCTTGAGGCTAAAAAGAAAGCTGCCGAGGAAATAATTCGGCAACTACTTGGAGATGCAAAGCTTGGATTCATCGACGGCGTAAAGCGCGTTGAGATCAAAGATCGCACCCTAACTAAAGTTGATCGCAAGATTCTTCAGGCTGCATATCCTGAAGCCTACGAGGCGTCCTTGGTTTCAACCGAGTACACAATCGTAGACGCTGAGTAATCAGTAAAACTTAAGAGGCTCCTCGCTAACGCGAGGGGCCTCCATTAGCTGGATTCAGTTCTGGATATTTTATAAAAAAATCTACTTGAATTTCCTGCATTGCCTGCTTGCTTATATAAGTAAGTGCTAGGACTACTATACAAAAATTAAGTAAGACACCTATCTTTATTTTTCTCATAAAAAAATAAAATCTATTGTCCGGGGGTAATTACGTTAGACGCGCACTCGGCGCAGACAAGCCAGTAGTCATCTGCCTCATCTATACAGACAACGCAGGGGATTAGCTTATTACCGACAACTCCAATTTCGTCGCCGCAGGAAGAGCATTGATCGTCGTCCTGTAAAAACTCCACAGGCTCCTCGTCCTCAAGACGCCGAGCCTGATCAAGAGAGTTTACTACGTAAAGCTGGTAGGTTGCCATGGGCGCAACCGTAAACTAAAATTAGATAGCTGACTTAAGGAAATCACGTAGGCGATTTAGCTCGGCCTTCGTGGAGTCTAGCTCCTTTTGAATTTCAGCGGTACGCTCAGCAACGATCCTTTGAATTAAATAATCCACCATCTCGTTGTTGCTCGACCCTGGGTGGGAAGATCTTGGCTCATCTACCTCGATAAGTTCTACCTTGGAAGACTGCTTTTCTTTTTTCTTCTTTGACCACGGCTTGGTCTTTGACCAAGGGATTCCGGTGTTATCTACTAGGATAACTCCTGGAACGATCTCGGTAATCGTGCGGGTCGGAACTGGGTTTGAAGTTGAGTACAAGGTTGCGGACATGTTCTTGCGGAACGTTCCACCACCTGCGCGAACCTGACGTTCGTGTGACTCCTCCATCCGAGAGAAAACCTTTCCTGCTCCAACAAGCTCGAGTATAAAAGGCCGCACGTTTCCGTCGGCATACTTTTTACGCTCTGACTTGCTGTTTAGGAACGCGATGATCTCGCTCGCAGCCATGGGCTGTGACGTAGATCCTAGAGCTGCAAGCACCAGCCTGTGGTGATTGTTTAACTCGAGGGTCTTAGCTTCTGGCGCACTTTGTGCAGGGCCAGCCTGCGTTGGCAGCTTTACGGGTGTCGTAAAACGTGCCACCTGTAGTATGTTTGGCATATTGTTTTTATTGTCTCCTTTCGTCATTGGAGTTTAATTATAACAGGAAATTGTTATTTTGAACCACAGGTAGCTTGGGGAGTTTTTGAACAGGCATCGAGCTTAAACTTCTTGGTAAGAGGTCCCACTAAGAAGTGGTCTAGCTCCTAGCGGCTAGCAGCTGGTTTTTTACTTCCATACGGACCTAGGTCTGCCTTAATTCTTCCATCCTTGCGAATCACGACGATCCGGCCGTTTTTAATTACGGTCTTGTTGAACGGGTGTTTTGTCTTACTTGTCCCCTTGTGCTTGCTCATTTCGTTTCCTCCACCGTAAACAGTCCGGTTCTTTCTCCCAAAGCTCGAAGGCTTCTAAGATCTGGGATGCCCCTTGCATCCGGTCCGACGTATCCTAGCATCCGTTGCCAATGCGCGTATGCGCGTTCTGTCTCACCGTCGAACATGTCGACCGTCACCTTGCCCAGGCCTACGGTTTTTACCAAGCCTGCTTGAACAAGCCCGATTGATTTATTACGACGACCAGGCCTTACCGTCTCACCGTCTACGATTCCCTTGCCCGCCAAGCCTGTCCGTCTTAATATCGCAGGCCGGAAGGCAGGCCTGCCAAATCCAAGAACCTCATGCCGTGACCGTACCCGCTCAAACACACCCGCCAAGCCTGGGTCTCCCTTAGGCAGGCCTGAACTAATATTTCCCTCGATGGTTTTTATCAACCCGTCAGCGCTCCACCGGTCCGTTGCCTTTACCAGGCCGACATGCGGCATGCCGTAGTTTTCACCCGTCACCGAAAACGAGAAGAACACGACGTCCCCAGGCCTTGGTTTTTTATACAGCCGTCTCTGTCGTACAAACTCCGCCAGGCCTGTCGGCGAGTAACCGCAGCTTGGTATAACCACGCCCGCCTTAAAAAATACATAGTCGACGAACATGCCTGCCCAGGTCTGCCCGTTGTACCCGGACAGCTCGCCGAACGGCGTTGACATGTTACCGGCAGGCCTGAAGCCTAACCAGCGCTCCGCCTCATCAACAACAGCCCTAACGTTATCCGTCACTAAAACTCCTAGCTCGCCTTGTGCTGCCTGTCAAGCTCCGATATCAGTAGCCGTTGAATGGTATCACTTAAAGCCTCCGCCTCGTTAGCCCGTGCCGTAAGCCGGATGTGCTCCTCGCGCGTTGCCGCCAGCTCGACGTCGTTTAACAGCGAGGCTGCATGCTCCCTGATCCTAAATGCGATTTCCTCAAGCTCGTTTATCATTCCGGTTTCTCCTCAACAACGGTAGCTTCCTGTATTGCCTGGGCGTCATTAACTCCGTCGTTCGTAAGCTCAACCGCGACGTCAATCGCGTTCTCCTTAAGCCGGGCAAGCCGCTCGGAGATGATCTGCGCCGCAGGGCGCGCGTCGTGAACCGAAACACTTGCGTCTAACTCTACACCGCCGCGTATTCCGGCGCGGTCTAGAATCTCCGTGGACGCCTTAAGTTTTACCGGCTCTGACACGGCGTTCTGCATCAGGTCCTCAAGCATGTCAACCGCGTACGGCGCTGCCTGCATAATTTTCTTTCGAGCTCTCTCAATGTCCTCGCCTGGCTTCTTGGAGATGTGTCGGAGGTGTACCCGGCAGAGTCCGTCGTCCTTCGGACGCCCGCTACTCCAAAGCATGCAGCGGATGCCGTCATCCTTGATGGTGTTGCAGCGGTGAGGGAGATACGTAGGTTTTCTCTTCTCGGAGACGATCGGATCGTTCTGTTCCTTTCGCCACATCTTGGTAGCTCCCATTACCCACGCCGGAACTATTCGCTCGGCGGACGGCTCGATCAAAAGATCAAAGCCCGTCAGGTAGTCGGAGTTAACGTCGTCAGGTTTTACAAGAACCGGCTTCTTCTCGGCGAGCGACAGGAGTCGTCCGGCCGTGGCCATGTCGCGGGACCGTCCCTGGATCAGGCCGGTCGGCACGCCGTTCGTCGAGTACACCGCGTCCCACCCCATGTTCGCCTTGCGAAGCAGCGAGCGGTTCTCAAAGGTATCCTCACAGATGCCGCGTTCAACCTCAACGATCCCGTACTCTGAAAGATCAGGTCGAAGGTTTACCGGCTCGTCAACCTGGATCTCTGGAGCTGGCTCGTCGGGCGGTGTTATCTCTAGCATGTTTCAATTGTACACTTGTACATAAAAGGAGACAGACCCCGCGGCATGGGGAGAGGTCTTGCCGGCGGAGCCTGTCTCGTTCTAAGGTGAAGACTTGCGAGGTTACTTGCGAATCAGTCTCTTCAGTAGAGATTTCTTCTTTGGGGTCGGGACCTTCGCCTCGGCCGCGGGTTTCCTAGCGGCGGTCTTCTTTTTTACCGTCGCCTTTGTCTTTTTTGTGGTCATGTTCTCCTCTAGGCTTTTCTGCCGAACGCCGTGTCGTTTGGATTTAGGTAGCGCAGAATTACAGGAAGTACCGCGGCAATGCCTGCCTTTGCGATATCCGCTGGATCTGTTACGCCTGCCATGTATACTGCGATGCCGGCTGCAAGAAATGAGCGAGCCCATGATGCTGCCATAGCCTTTAGTTCTTTTGACATGTGTTTCTCCTTGTGGAGTCATTCGACTCCGTAGGGAAATAATATACCTATTTTGAAAGTTTATTTCAAGTGAGGGGAGAAATAGCCCCTAGACTGGCCTCTTCAGAAACAGATTGTGAAACTGCTTTTACAATAGGCTTATTCCACTTGCTCTTGTTACTTTCCTTAACGGTCACGTCCTTAGGCTTCCATGACTTGTTACAGTCGCAACCGCAGATCCAAAGCTTATCAAACCAGGGGATCTCGCGGGGGCACAGGTTGTGATCCTTCGTGCTACAGAATCCACAGGCAGGCGCGGGAAGGACCGTTCTTGTTCCTGTCCACTCATCCGGGTCATTTGTCTCTCTAGCCATACAGTACTGTTATTCTATTCTGTACACAGTTGACTTGTGGTGAAGTAGCTTAACCTTAGGATCAATCCAGATCTTAAATCCAGCCCGCTGCGCGTTTCCACACCAGGAGTAGTCCTCACCTACGTTAACTCTCATCTCTGACGTTTCACTCCACTTGATCTTCCCAATAAGGAACCAAGGGCGAGGTATATTTTCAAACACACCGTTCTTGATACAGACAAAACCAAAACCGACACCGCCAACCTCAACAGGTTCATCATGAAGTATAAACTCAACCTTGTTCATCCTGGTAGGAACACCGCGGGTATCTGGAAGCTGGGCGGCAACCGTTCCTGCCTGGTCAAGTGCATAAAGTCCGGAGACGATGTCAAGCTCTGACTCGTACAGTCGTAGGAAGTCCTCGGGCGTCCACTCAATGTCGGAGTCGATCCACATCAACTTGTCGTACGTAAATCTACCCTGGGCTATTTCCTTCGCCGCAAAGTCATGTGAAGGATAATCAAGTGCCGTCAACTCCCTAGCCGTAGGAACGAAGGACGAGTACCTTGAGACAAAATGGTACGAGATCCCTCGCTCGTTAAGAACCTTGGTGGTCTCAACCAAGCTCTTCACATACGCCGAGACAAAGGAGGATCCAGGAGTCATGAACACCACGTTATAGTGTGGAATCAAAACTCAACCGCAATCCAGCAAAATCCAAGATCAAGCGACATCTGATACCTGTTCACGGTAATGCCTAGGCAAAATTGGTTTAGACCGAATCCAAACTCCAGCCAGTGACTTCTTACGTTAAATACCTTTCGCACTGTTACCCCCTCCTCATCTGCAGCTCGCGCAGTAGTTGATAACACGCACGTTTTCCTGGGTTAGCCAGATATCAGCCGCGCAGGAAAAACAACCTACCTTGATTAGCTTAGGTTCCTTACGCACAAAAACAATCGGGCTTCTTAACTTAAACATCTATACTCCCTTCCTGCATACATCGCAGAGCAGCACGTCATAGCCTGTTGCGTTGTTCGTCATCTGTCCGCCCTGGGTCACAACCGAAGGCATAACCTTTCGTCCCTCTGACTCACCGCACCGATCACACTTGAGCGGAACTACCCACTCTACCTTCTTGCCGGAGCTAACCGACGCAGCAATTCCTCGGGTCAACGCGTGCATCATTCCTGATCCTTCGGTCTTTCTTAAAAACGTTCTAATGTCGTCGGCCTCAAGAACCGTGTTTACCTTCTTGCAGGGACAGCGCATCGCCGTCGGCTTGCACGTAAGAATTCCGGCGTACTCCGCATGACGAGCCACAGGGTGACCGCAGATACAGATCCGGCGATCACGAACTCCCTTTCGCGTCTTGTCGGTAATTTTCTTATCAGCCGCGAGAGCCTCCTCAAGGGATATTCCCATCGCCGCAAGTGGATCTAGCTCAGCCATAGCAGACCAAACCCAACCCACAGGAAGATGACTACCGTGATGAGAATCCGAGTAGCAATCCTCATGCGTGGCTCATCCTGCGCGTAGTAGACCACAACTCCAGCTCCAAATGTCGCTATTAAAAGCGCTAAAAAATCTCCAGCTAACATACTTTCTCTCCTAACCTAGTGGATCTCTTAGGCAGATATTATCATAAAAATTCAACAATTGTTCTCAATTGTTAACAATTCTTTCTGATTCTTCGATTCTCAACTATGTTTCTCGTAGCCCCCTGGTGTACACACATACGCGTATTAGAAATATAGTTAAGAATTAAAGTATCAAGGGTATACTAAAAATACTAAAAATGGTGATACTAGGTACAAACGCAACTTTAGTTTTATTTTCCCTACCTAGTAAGCCTCTGCTTCAGTACTAGGTCCTTTTCTCTCTTCTCTACTCTCTTTCTCACCTAGTATCTCCTCTTTCCTTTTTCTCTCCTTCTCCTCTTCTTCCGGTGTTTCTTCCATAATCGCGGCTGAAGATTCACGTTAAGATTAGCCCATGATATTCGAGTCGCAGTCCTCGCACCTCCGCAGTCTTAACCGGATGTCCGCCTGCCTGTTTACCGCCAAGGTCTTAATCGCCGAGCTTCAGGATCCACTGGACCCAGACAAGCGCGCGGATCTTCTTATCGCCTCCGAGGAGTTACTCCAGGAGGTTAGCCGCCTAAACCAGATCCTAGGTCACATGACCTGGAACGAACTTGACGCAAGATCACACCCGTCATCTACAGATACCGAGAGGTAATATAAAAAAGAGTGCCCCGTAAAGCTCACCGTGGGGGAGAGCACGAGACACTAAATGACAGCAGTAATAACGTCCGGACTAAGAACCAAACACGTCCTGGGCGTCCTCGCCGTCCTGTAAAACAGACCGACGAAACAACTCCCTCAGAGCAAGGTGCCCCGCGAACACGGCAAGCACCAGCCCGACCAAAACAAGCAACGTCCTCTTCCTACGAGGCATCTCCTACTTCTTCCCCGCTGTTTTCGCCGCAACAGCAACGGCCACAACTCCAATTACCGCAAAGTTTACAAAGAAACCAAGCGCAAAGCTCATCCAATCCATCTACGTCTCCCTTCGTCTCTAGTACCTGTAGATATAATAACACACTTTTTTCTAGGGTAGCCTCCGTCGCCAGGGTTTTTATTGGAAGCCTATTTATATCCGCGCTCATATTTGTCGTTGGCCAGGACGTTGCCTACGCCACCGACGGAACATCGCAGGAGCAGGTTGTTGTCTCTCCGCAGCAGCAGGCGGTTAACGACGCGCTCGCTCTTGCAACCACCGAGGTTCAACAGGCTGTTGACGCCACCGCGAACGCAACTACCGAGATCTCGCAGGCGCAGGCGGAGCGCGCCGACGCACAGTCCGCCGTCTCAAACGCAACCTCATCCGTTACGCTTTCAACCTCAAAGGTAAATGAGGTGCAAACCGCGATCACGACAATTAACAACGTTGACCTCGCGGTGACTCCGATCGACCAGTCCTCGCAGGTTGTCTCCGACGCGAAGTTAACCGTCACCGACGCGCAGGCGGCAATTGACACGACCACCGCGCTTATCTCCACCGCGCAGACCGAGGTTACCCAACTTTCAACCGCACGCACCGAGGCGGTTACCGCGCAGGCAACCGCGCAGACAGAGCTAACCCAGGCAAACATCGCGATCGACAACGCGCAGAACGCGGTGAACGCGCTGCAGGCAACCATTGGAGCAAGCACGAACGTACTTGCGGGTGTTGACGACGCGGGCGTACGCATGAACCTGCCGTTCAACCTTCAGATGGGCGGTACCTTATATAACAACGTATACGTTGGATCAAACGCGACGATTACCTTTGGCGTTAACGAAGGCTGGATCTACTACCAAACTCCAAACGCTCCCTCCGTGTCCATCGCGGGATGGGACTGGACTACGTGGAGCACGGGCACAGGAATTACTTACGCAACCACCGCGTCAAGTTTAGACATCGCGTGGGACGTTCGTCCATATCCGCAGCAGGACGCATCAACCCAGATGGTGCAGATTCGCTTCAACGCGGACGTTAACCCAACCGACGGAGCGTGGAAGGCCAGCGTATCCGCGATCGGACCGATTCCAAACCAGGCAAGATTTAACTACCGCCAGACAACCAACGGAGCAGTTACAAGCATCACCGACACAAACCCAGGCGCCGGCTTTGCCGGACAGATAAGTCAAGGAGCGGACTTTGTTCCGATGGTTGACTCAAGTATCTCCGGAGTGCAGGCAGCGGTTGACGCGGCAAACGCAACCATCGCTCAGTTGAACTCAAGTCTGACTCCGGTGGTAGCACAAAACGCGGTGAACAACTCCGCCCTATCAACCCTGCAGTCACAGAACAACACACTGACCGGAGCCCTTAACTCCGCGACGAACAACAAGAACAACCTGCAGACTCTTCTTAACGGGCGCGCAACAACTCTTACCCAGGCGATAAACGACAACGTTCCGACACCTGCGCCGATACTCGCGGAGCCGGTCGTTGAGGGAACTACCGTCACGATATCTCCCGAGCTTCCAACAGGATATAACGCAAACACCTGGTTCTACCAGGTCATCACCGATGACCCAGACGCGGTGAACCCGTACGCAGGAGGAACCTACAACACCGACGGCGCACCTGACTCAATTCAACTAACAGGTTTAACCGAGGGAGCAACATATACGATACGCGTTGCAAACTGGTCCGGTCCTGTAAGCCAGTACTCCGAGGTTGTTGTTATTATTCCAGCCGATGAGGTAGTTCAAGCTCCGTCGCAGCCTTCATACGTAACTGCACCTGACCTTACCTTTGATGCTCCGGTTGACACAACATCAACAGATACAACATCAACAGATACGACAGATACGACCACTACCGATACGACTGATACATCTGATACGACTGATACATCTGATAATACCGATACGACTGCTGATGAGAATACAACCGACATGTCAGCCGAGGAGGTACAGCAGGCCGTTGAGGATCTTATAAACGACGGAGCTCTTACCGACGCAGACGCGGAGGCAGTGCTTGACGCACTCTTATCTGACGGCGATATATCCGTATCCGAGATCTCAGATCTTGCGTCTAACCTAACAGACGGAGGCATCACTGCAAACGAGGCAGAGTTAATTCTTGACGCACTGTCCGCAGACGGTGAGGTTACAAACGCGGAGGTTACCGCGCTCGTTATAGAGCTTGTCTCCGAGGGCGGACTGTCCTCCGCCGAGGCGGAGCTTGTCGTTGATGCTCTTTCCGCTGACGGAGAGATCACGATCAGTGAGGTCACAAATCTAGCGGACGCACTTACTGCTGATGGAAAGTTTACACTCGCGGAGAAGGACCTTGTTGCTGATGTGCTTGTCTTGTCCGCTGAAGGTGCACCGGTTACCGCGGCAAACATCGAGGCGGCGGGTCTTGAATACCGAGATCTGCCTCCGGCCATTCCGGTTGAGGTTCGCGAGGACCTTAACGGAAACCCGGTTGTTATTACCGCAGAGGTTGCGTCAGCGTTGTTAACTCTCGAGTCTCCTGCGGCGTTGATCGGCGCGATCTCCGGTTGCTTTAATCCCGAGCAGGCAATTGAAGGTTTAACCGAGGAGCAACAGTGCGAGGTGCTTAAGGCGCTTGCAAACATCGGTGCGGACATGTCACCACAGGAAAGACAAAAGGCTAAGGAAGTTCTAGTAGCAGCGGTGCTAGTTGGACAGGTAATTCTTGGTAGCTCAATACTAAGAATACGCGGATAGGAAGATAGGGTAGAATATACACATGAACTGGATAAAGAAAAGAACAATCGCGGTCATCAGCGAGAACTTCACCTTCCTAGGTTTCTTCGTAGCCTGGGTTGTACTTGAGGGAAGCGCTAAGACCGTCGTTGGATATGTAACACTCGCGTCAATCGCACTTTGGTTTTTAACCATCGGCATCCGCGAGAGAGCTGAAAAGGAAGAAGATTAAGCTTTACATTTAGTTTTATCCTCCTGCGTTAGATTATCAGTTATATCAACTTCCTGTATATAATCGATCCTGTAACTAACGCAGGGAGAGATTATGAAGAGACTTGATGCCTACATCATTAACGTTGATGAGGATCTAGCAGAGAAGGCATTTCTGCGAGCGATTGACGCTGTCAACGCTCTTAACATCATAACCATAAATCCCAAGAGCGTTGTCGTCGAGCCACATGACGACTATCGCGGTGTTACTGCAACGTTTAAGTATAGCTACATCCTCGTCGAGGCTGAGCAGAATAAAAACGCGTCCAAAGGTCTTCAGGATTTAATGCAGTCCCTAATTAAGGCGCAACTATGGAACGTAAGTACCGTGAAGGTACTGACAGAAACTGGAGAATCTAAGTGAAGAATGACAAGTTAACAGAGCAGTACGCGGTGAAGATTGAGCCTATCATTGATCTTGCCAAGAAGGCGTACGGCCTGCGCGGACAAAAGACTCCCGCGCACAAGGCAAGTGACAAGTACACCCAACTTTTAAAGGAGTACTACGCAAAGGGCGGATCACTCGTTTCCCTATCTAATAGACTAGGTGTAAACTATTCCGGAATGCGACGTCGTATATTTTCGTCAAAGGTACCACCCGCGGCGAGAAAACCACGCTCACAGACCAACGAGACTACCCTTAATAAGACGCTCGAGAGGGTTACCAAGGCACGAGATACGTCAACCGAGAGTTACCACCGCGAGCTATATAAGGCTTACCACGCAGGGATCTCCCTCGCGGCGATCGCAAAGGGTCTTGATCTTTCGTCCTCAGCTCCGCTGTACTACGCTGTTCAACGCGAGGAGATGAGAAAGGCAGATAAATAAAAACCGTGCCAGGATCTAAGAACTTCTACCGCTACGCGTGCCTAGTCTGTGGCGGACAGGTTAGGTATAGGTACACATATCTGTACGATAAGGAGAAAAACGGCTACCTATGCACCGGTTGCTGGGACAGGCTTGTTGCAGAGAAGGAGGAGTAGTGGAGTCGTTCTTTATGCTTTTAGGTATGATCGCCGGAGGTGTTCTTGCAGTATCCGCGGTGATCGCCTCGATGAAGGAGTGGTGATGCAGAAGACACTTGAGATATATCTTAGGGAGCAGCGCGAGCTTATTGCAAACGCGATATATGAGTCATGCAGGGAAAACTGCGAGTGCTCTAAGACCGGGATCACCTGCGGCTGCGCGTGCAGGATCTCCGCGGTGATTGCCCTAAACACCAAGCTTGAGGTAGACACCGATGTTAATCTCTCTAAGGCAAGGCAGGAGATAAGTAACGTTATAAAGCTTCCGACGAGAACGCGTCCGTCGGATACGCGCGAGTAACCTACCACCACATCTGGTTACTTGCAGCGGTGACCTGAGCAAGTCATAAAACTGCTCCTATAATATAGTTACCTATATGGCAATGGTCTATGGTGAGATCTCATCCATAGAGCCTGGTGATATCTGTGTAATCTGTGGGTTTTACGCTGCGGTGAAGGTTTTGTTCTTCGAAGGACGAGTGGTTTTATTTTGCGACCTACACGCCTTCGTGAACAGTGAAATAATTTGGGAGAATGCCCAGGCAATCTATGATCGCTCAGATATTCTCCCGCCAAAGCATTAGGCTAAGTCTACCTTCATCTTGCTATGAGTTCTTAATTCCGTACAGGTAAAAGGTTGAATCAGCAGTGTGTGAACCGTAAATAGACACAAGATCAATAGTAGTAATAGCACTTGTGCCTGTCCATATTTCTGCGGCCATTTCTACAAAACCATTACTAGCATTGTTTTCAACAACACCATCAACAGAAGATGTTTTTTTATTACTGCCAGTATAATTTGGAATGTATATTTCCATATTAGAAAAAGTGCTTGCGGTGGTAACATTACCATTAGCATAACTAAATGCGTTGCCTGATAGACTAGTATAACTACCACTTCCAGGACTTCCAAGATTAGCAAAAAGTAAAATTCCATTGTAATTATTACCCGTATCAGAATTAAATTGAACCCTTAGATTTGCATAAATATCTACTCCAGCAGTAGAAGTTGAACGAGCCGAGAATTTGATAAGCAAATCTGTATAAGTCTGCGGTATTGAAGTAAATATGACACTAGCAGCAGTTGTAGTAAGAGTTTTACCCTCAATTAAAGTATATGTATTTGCCATTATGCCGCCGCTATTCCGTAGAGTGTAAATGTTGCGCCTGAGTTAAAATTAGCGTTACCACTATTGATTGATATAGATGTAATAGCAGAAGTTGAACGCCACACACTCGCAATAGCCTGTACGGCTTTAGTGCCACTTGAATTAGTTTCTTGTCTTGTAAAAACTGATTTGTAGGTAGTGCTATTGCTGTAATTTAGAAATTGGGTAGTAGACATTACTGGGTCGCCACCTGCGGTATCTTTATACATTGTGTAGAGATATGTTTGATTGCTGTTTTTGTTTGATGAAGCAGTAGACCCATTACCCTGAAGAATTACTCGGCTGTAGTTACTTCCAGTATCACTATTTAGGGTAATACCCACATTGTCTATTTGAGCAGTAACATTAGCAATGACTAACACTAAGTCAGTATAACTTCCGCTAATGCTATTAAACGTAACATTGGTTGATGAACCAGTTGCGGTGGTTGTTGCTATTGGTGAGTATGTTGGACCTGCGGCCATTGCTATGCCCCCTTAATTCCGTAGAGGGCAAGTTGTGAGTATTGTTTGAAAGGTGATGAAGTACCAAGTGCTTCTATAGTTATAGAGGTTATAGCATTGGCGCTGTTCATCCATAGGCCAGACTTAAATGATACGCTTGAAGCGTTGTAACCATTAATTGTGTTTGCATTTGTTTCTATTCCTTCTACAGTTCTAAGAACTTTATTTTTATTTGTAGAGCAATAATCTAAAATTTCTGTAATAAATATACTAAAAAATGGTGCAGCGGCAACACCTGGTATGCCACTTAAATAAAGAAAAGTTCCTAACCCCTCTGTAGCAGCATATGCACGAGGGGGAGAATCGTTAATACTAGATCCTAAAATATGGTCTATATAGTTTGAGGTTGTATCACTGTTAAATCTAAGAGCTGCATATCCACTTGGTACTGGACCTGGTCTACTACCTTGCAATATCCCTCTTATCTGCAGATGCATAAAAGTTTGTGGTATTGAACTAAAGGTAATAGTTGATTGACCACCCGCGCCTACTGTTACTGTTGCAATAGATTCAAAAGAGTTGCTAGGCTTCCCTGAAAACTGGGACGCAACTGTTCCAAGTATTGGCATGTTTACCTAGGAGTTCTTAATTCCGTATAGGTGAAAGTTTGAATATTGAACATACTTAATACCACTACCGCTAGGTGTAAACTTTAAAGATGTTATTGCGGCAGGAGTTGCATTCCATGCTCCTGCTAATAATAGTAACCCAAAGCGAGTAGTAGAATCGTCTTCTGCAACATTATCTAATAAAATTGCTTTTCTTGTATTTGATGTATAACTAGGAATGTATAAACTTCCACTAGTAAAAGTAGAAGAACGTGAAATAGATGTATTTGCATAAATATAGTTGTTATTAGCCTGATTGTCTGCAAAAGTGCCACCCGTGTAGCTATAAATATAATTTCTAGCAAAACTAGAATCAGAACCATTTATTGTTAAAATTCCATCATTATTTGCTATTGTACTATCATCTCTTAAACTATAGACTAAGTGCAAATCGTTAAACGTGTTAGGTATTGATGTAAACTCTATAGAGGAAGCTCCGTTACTTCCTACAGTTGCACTTGTTATTAAGGTATATGTATTAGCCATTATGCTGCCTTTATTCCGTACAAAGTAAAGACCGAGCCCGCTGCCCATTTTGTATTTTGACTCATAAAAAGAGTTATTGAGTTTATAGCAGCAGTTGAGTTCCAATATCCTTGGTGCAAATCAATTCCACCAGTGTCTCTACCAGACTTAACTATTACTGTTTTTTTAATGTTGGTATTTGCATAGTTGTTAATATGAAGAATTGTAGTTCCAAAGTTATCTGGTATTGGAGGTACTGCATAATAACCACCATATATAAAAGTTTCATTGCTACCTCTAACAGATGCAATTATAGAAGTGCTTCCACTAAATATTAATGTTGAATAATTTGCACCTGTGTCTCCATTAAATCTTATATTTGGCGTATCATATGATTGATCTTGTTGAATATACCCAACTAAAATTAAATCAGTGTAGGAATTGCTAATAGAGCTAAGAGTAACTGAGTTTATATCACTGTTTAAGGTTGTAGTTTGTATTGGTTCATAGGTTGCGCCTGCTGCCATTTTATTATCCCCTTATTCCATATAAAGCAATTTGTGAGTGCTGTTGCATTGTTCCACCATAAGGAGATTTAATGTATATATTTGATATTGCACTTGTGTCTTTCCACAAGGTAGAAATAAACCAACTACGACCATCTCCAGAATTTGGTTCAAATCCTGTCATAGATCTAGTAACTTTATTTTTATTAGTATTTTTATAGTCTAAAATGTCAACAACAAAGTTGGCAAAGACTCCACCAGTTGCTTGAGATGCTGAGGTTACAATTGTCCAACACGTTGTTGGCGCAACGTTTATGTCAGAGCCTCCACCGGCGTATCCTGCTCCGTTTGCGTGCATCCAATGCCAAGAATAGTTGCTTCCAGTGTCTCCATTGTACCTAAAATATAAAGCGTCTCTTGGGTCATTTCTATTTGTTCTAACAACACCTCTTAACTGCAAGTGTGTAAAGGTTGAAGGTATAGAAGCAAATTCTACTTCTGATTCACCACCCGCGCCTACTGTATATGTTGCAATAGACTCAAATGAGCTAAAAGGCTTCCCTGCGAACTGAGAGGCTACCGTTCCTAATATTGGCATAGTAGCCTCCAGTCTTTAATACTTGTCTTGCTTTGCGGTGACAGAACTAAACTACTAGT
>Ga0214921_10002182_pt1 | contig 32246 bp, 31 predicted proteins | sample LL1505_MetaG_FD_177992 | JGI IMG/M metagenome (GOLD analysis project Ga0214921, IMG submission 177992) | Freshwater microbial communities from Lake Lanier, Atlanta, Georgia, United States - LL-1505 | ecosystem: Environmental > Aquatic > Freshwater > Lake | place: USA: Georgia | collected... | reverse complement strand
ATTCATAACTATTACCATTAATATCACCAGATCTTCTTAGAGCATGACCAAAACGATGTGCTAATGTCCATGCTGTTGTAGGTATTTTTTCGGCTCCTTTATTACTAGTATAAAAAATAGTAATATTGTTGTCATTAATAGGGATATCTAATTTTAATTTATCTCTAATAAAATAAGGATCTACTTCTCCAACCTCGGAATATTTCCATCCTTCTTTTGTAGAAACCATATAGATATCAAAATCCTGTCTGGTTTTAGCCCAAAGTTTTTTTATTTTTTCTACACCAGCAGGACTTGTTAAAATTCCACGGCTTGCTTTATCATATCCTCTTTTTTTAGAATTTGGTTCCCATTCTCCGACCAAATTAAAACTGTCTATGGGGGCTTCCTTTAATAAATCGGAATAGATGTTTTCTAATAAAATTTGATCGTTATCTCTCATTTTTTTCTTTTTCTTTTTTTAGGAACACAATTAGGAACCATTCTTTTTCCTTTTTTCTTCATTCCTTGTTGTTCATATCCATCCCAACAAGCTTCTAATATCATATTAAAATCTAAATATGATTCTGTTTGAGATTCGTTTTCACTAGATGAAATAGCACCGATTTGGGCCACAGCTTTCTTTTTAGTATCATGAGTACCAAAACATTTATTTCCTGCTTTTTTACAAACTTTATATTTATTACCGGATTTTTTTATAGTATAAGGCATATGTATATACTTATATAAATATAATATTTTTTATCAATTATCATAATATTATACCATTAAAACTACCGTCTTTTGATGATTGGTATACTGTGGATTGTGTGTGTTGGTAGGTCATGCAAAAGTTATAGAAAATTCACCCTCATAATTTCCCTCTGGAGTATTTGCGTGAGGCGTTTTTTTTGTAAGATAACCAGCATCACCGATTCCAGTTGATGCGTAAAAAAATGGAACTTCAACTCCAAATTCATTTTCCATAAAAGAACCTCCACAAATATCTGAAGAACAGGGACAATAAGCAATATATATCGGTGTTGGATTATGAGCGTATGGATCAGGGTCATAATATGTGCCTCTCCATTCACAGAGACTAATTCTTGAAACCACAGATCCGACTACAGGTTCATAAGAACAACTCGTCACCGTATAGCTGTTTGCAAAATTGTCTTTGGTCAAATCACTGGTTATAAGACACTCGTTTCCGCCTTCTCCACCGTCATCACCAAATTGCCAGACGATTGGATCTGCTCCGTCATTTAATAATATAAAAAATAGGCCTGCATCATCTGATCCGTCTTGTGGCCAAATATATCCAACACCTAAAACAAGTGCCGGATTTAATGTTTTTTGTAAAATTGTATCCGGCCTAAGTCCATCAGAGTAAATCACCTGATCTGGCAAATCGGCAACCGTATAAAGCCCATCGACCAACGCCTGTGCTGGATATGGACAGCATCCTAATGGTGTATAAGTATTAGTCGGTGTAGGAGTTATGGTCGGAGTATTAGTCGGTGTTAGACTAGGTGTATTAGTAGGTGTTCCTGTTGGAGTATTAGTCGGTGTTGGACTAGGTGTATTGGTAAGAGTATTAGTCGGTGTAGGAGTTATGGTCGGAGTATTAGTCGGTGTTGGACTAGGTGTATTGGTAAGAGTATTAGTCGGTGTTGGACTAGGTGTATTGGTAAGAGTATTAGTTGATGTAGGAGTTATTGTAGGAGTATTAGTAGGAACCAAAGACGGTACAGGCGTGGGTGTAGGAGGAACTGGTGTAGAAGTAGGTCTAGGGGTAGGTGTAGGTGTATACAAATATTCGGTATCGCAACAATTAATCGTTGTTCCGTCAAGACATTCAAAAACTAAATGTGGAATTTTTTCATAATTCACATATTTAAATTTACCACCAGCTAATTTAATTTTATTATACACTTTAAATAATTATTTTTTTTTATAATAAATGTTGATATTTATTGATTTTATAATAAAATATAAATAAATCATGTCAAAAATAGGAGTAGCCATAATAACCTTTAATAGACCCGAATATTATAAAAAAGTATTAGAAAAAATACCAAAACATAAAATAGATCATCTAATTGTTGTAAATGATGGTAACAATATATATGCTAAAGATACTGATGCTGATTACGTTATAAAAAATAATAAACAATTGGGGGTAGCAAAATCCAAGAATATAGCATTAAAAATTTTAATAGAAAAATACGAATGCGATTATCTTTTTATAGTAGAAGATGATGTTATAATTTTAGACGAAAATGTTTTTGATGTTTATATAGACACTGCGAATGTTTTCGGTATACATCATTTAAATTTTGAAAAGGTAGCCGGAAACGAGAAAACCCTAAAATATTCTTATGAAGCACCAGCAGGACATTCTATCGGATTTTATCATAATCCCCAAGGAGCATTTTCATATTTTCATTCCAACATAATAAAAAAATTGGGTTATTTTGACGAAAATTATATTAATGCGTTTGAACATATTGATTTAGAATTTAATCTAGCCAAAAATAAGGTAGCACCGCCATTTTGGTATTTTCCTGATGTTTTAAACTCTGATAAACTTTTAACAACAATCGAAGGTAGTAACGAGAATTCTACAATCACCGACAAAGAAAAATATAGAGAAAATTGGGATAAATCTGCTGAATATTTTGTAAAAAAACATGGTTTTTTTACAAATAGAATTGAGGAAATAGATAAAAATCTTTTATCGACGTTTTTAATAAATCTAGAAAACAATTACAATCGAAAAAAACTATTCAATAAAAATAAAAAACTAGCAATAATAATTCCGTATAGAGACAGAAAGACTGCTCTAGATAAAATTATACCAAAATTAACCGAATATGTATCAAAACAGGTTGAGAACTTTAAAATATTTGTAATCGAACAAGATAATAATAATCCTTTCAATAAAGGATTATTAAATAATTTAGGATTTTTATTAGAGCAAAATTTTGATTATTATTGTTTCCATGATGTAGATTTGCTACCGGAATTTTCGGATTATTCTTATCCAGAAAATCCGTCACATTTAAGTTCACATTGTAGTCAATTTGCATATGTTAACATACCGGATAAGATAATGGGAGGAGTTATAACATTTAGAAAAGAACATTTTATAGAAGTAAATGGTTATCCTGTTACATATAATGGTTGGGGTGGTGAAGATAATAATTTATATATTAGATGCGAAAAAAGAAATTTAACACCATTTAAACATATTTTTGGTAGATATTATTCTATTCCCCATAAACATAGATTGAGTGATCCACAAGAATTAGAAAATCATATTAAAAATGGTAAAAAAACAGAAGACCTGATAGCAGGTAAAACCAATATGCAAGATGATGGATTGTCGCAAATAAATTTATCAGACTATATTATTGCAAAAAGAGAAACTATTGAATTCGTGCATTATAAAATTAAAATATGAAAATTGCAATAGGTGTAAATATATTTAAAGAAAATAAAAACCAATTACTTGCGATTGAATGTCTAAAAAGAATAAAAGCAAATAATAAAAATGTTGAAATTTACAATATTGCGTTTGAGGAAGAACTTGTAAAAATTCAAGAATTTATAAATTTAGGTGGTTTAACAAAAAGCTCCATAGATTTAACTGGTAATACAAATGTAAAAAAACCAGTTTCGAACGAATTGTTTGATATTTTAAGCAGTCAAGATTGTGATTATTTTTTATTTGTTAATAGTGATATTTTAATTTCACAAAAAACTATAAACCTTATTAAAAAAGCAGAATACGAAACTTATATATTTTCTAGACATGAAATTAAACCTATATCAAATATAAACGAACCAATTTCACCTTATAAAATTGAGGTTGCTGGATTTGATGGATGGGCTATTAAAAACGATTGGTGGAAAAAAAATAAAAAAATTATACCAGAATGTATATATTCAGAGGTAGCATGGGATAATATTATGAGTATGTCGATTTTTCCTAATAGTAAATCAATATTATGCAATAAGGATTTTTATATCGGTCATATTTCACACGATAATAACTGGTCAAGAGAAACACCAGAAGGCCAATATAACATGAAAACATGGTTATCTATGCCTATAGCTCAAAAATGGGATTATTATATGCAATCGGTTTTATTTAAAAGACAACCATTCGGTTATTTTACGCAACCTTTGATAAATGAAGAAAGATTGGAGAAACAAATCTTAAAATGAAAACTATTGCATTTATAACTAATGTGTATGGTAACAATTGGAGACAAAATTTAGCACTAGAATCTATACATCGAACAATAGAAGATAAAAAAAATATAAAATGTTTTTTAATACAATTTAAAGACGAATTAATTTCAAACAAATATAATTTTGAAACTGTTCCAACGTTGAAAAGAAGTAGTTTAGATTATTTTAATACCAGTAAAAAATTACCTTTTATAAATGATATATTTGAAATAGGATCGAATTTAGATTTTGATTATTTTGTATTTATAAATAGTGATATTATAATAGATTATAAAATATTAAATTATATATTATTAGAAAGCCCAGAAGCAGTTGCGTTCTCAAGAGGTGAAGCAGATATAAATTCTAATTGGAATTTTGATTCGCCTTTAAACATATCAAGAATATCGGTAGCAGGATTTGATGCTTTTGTATTTGAAAATAACTGGTATCAAAAAAATAAAAAACTTTTTAAGGATATGTATTTAGGTAGACCTGTTTTTGATAATTGTTATTCATCATTAATGACCTTATTCTCAAAAAATATATTAAATAATAGGGATTGTTTCATATATCATCCTATACATGAGTTATTTTCTAATGAAAAAGATGATATGTACAATCACAATTTTGAAATTTCTAACACTATATATACCAATATAGTAGATTTTTGGCGTTTATTAGAAACGGAAACAATACAAAAAAGACCAGACCAATCAATTTTTTTTAAACATGATGCAAAAGAACCTATAAAAATTCTAGAATTAAAAGAAAAATTTTTAAAAGATAATCAAGAATTATACGAAAAATTAATACAATGATAAGAAGATTAGGAATAATACAAATGGGTAAAATAGGTGATATTTTAATTTTATTACCTATAGCCGAACATTATAATAAAATTGGATATGAAATAATATGGCCGATTGATAAAAACATAATAAAAAATTTTTTAGAGTATATTGATTATGTAAAATTTATACCGTGTGAATATGATTGTAACGATGCCCGTAAAATTTGTAATGACTATTGTTGCAATACAATTATTGATTTTTCATTTGGACTTCCAAATGAAAACAGTTTAAATAAAAAAGATTATTATGAACAAGATATATATTCTTTTGATGAATATAAATACCAAATAGCTAATATAAATTTTGAAAATAAATGGAACTTAAAAATTAATAGAGACTTAGAAAAAGAAAAGGAATTATATAATAAATTAGTAAAAAATGAAAATTATATAGTAACACAAGAAAATTCTTCAGATTTTAAAGTTACTTTAAAAATACCAGAAAATACAAATGAACAAAGAATAGAAATATCAAAACAAACAGAAAGCATATTTGATTGGCTTACTATTTTAGAAAACGCAAAAAAACATATTTTGATTGAAAGTTGCTTTACAAATTTAATAGATCAATTAAATATCAAAACAGAATCTCAAATTTGTATATTAAAACCATTATCATATTATGGTGGAAAAATAAAAAATAGTAGAATTAGAGGATTACCTGTGTTAAAATTAAATTGGAAATATCATGAATAATAAAATGAAAACTGTTGCTTTTACTTTAGTTTTAAACGGATTTCCTTTTATAAAAAAACAAGCGGAAATAATACCAAAAGTATTTGACGAATGGCATATTATAGAAGGGGCAACTTTACCATTGAAAGATACCGCATGGTGTAAAAATATAGATCAAACCTTTTACACCCATAAAAAATTATCAATAGATGGAACTAGCGAATTTATTGATACCATTGTTGATAATAAAAAAATATTTGTACATCGAAAGTTCGATTTCTGGAACGGAAAAACGGAAATGTGTAATCAAATTGAAAATATAATGGAAAATTGTATTTTAATGCAGATCGATGTCGATGAAATATGGGATCCTTCGATTTTAAATAATGTTTTAGATTACGCAGAAACCAATGACGAATTTGATGGAATGCTTTTCAAATGTAATTATTTCGTTGGTCCGAATTTAATAACAGAGGGGGAAAATTGTTACGGTAATAATCCAAATGAATGGTGCAGGTTATGGAAGATAAAAAACAAAACAAATTGGGTAAGTCATGAGCCGCCTCGAATAAATGGATTAAAAAGATTTTTAACCAGAGAATACACACAAAGTAAAAATTGGATATTCGATCACTATGCATATGTATTAGAATCCCAATTAAAATTTAAACAAAATTTTTACGGTTATCATGGTGCAGTAGACCAATGGCAAAAAATGCAACATTCTAACGATTTTCCATGTTTATTGAAAAATCATCTTCCTTGGGTAGATAGTTTCGTAATAGTTAAAAAAAATAATGGAAAAAATAGTTTTAATATCGCATTATAATACAGATTTAAAATGGTTGACTGAATTGCAAGTACCTTATGTCATCTATTCTAAATCTATAAAAGAACATAATTTTATAGATTTTAATAAAGGGCAAGAAATACCAATGTATTTAAAATTTATTATAGATTGGTATGATAAATTACCAGATAAAATCTTATTTTATCATGACCATTTAAATTCGCCTCACCAAGACACCGATTCTGTTACTATTATTAATAATGTTAACTGGGAATTAGACGAATATTTTTCGGTTAATAAAAGAGAATGGTATCAAACAATAGATAAAAACTCTAAAGTAGAACCAATGGGACTAAAATGGGTACAAGATTGCTGGTATTTGTTCGAAAAACATTTACCAGCCGTAGACAATTTGACATTTTTTTCGGGTGCTCAGTTTGTAATTAAAAAAGAATTAATATTACAATATGATAAAACCTACTATCAATATTTATATAATTGGATAAAAGAAACTGATATTTCAAATTATATAACCAGTAGAGTTTTTGAATACATGTGGCACTATATTTTTACCAAAAAAAACATAGAAACTTATCATGAAAATATTTTTAAATAATTCTTATGATTGTTATATAATATTAACACACTAAATATATTTAATATGTTAAAAACACACATATATGAAAATATTGACGGATGGTTCGATTTTCCAATATTATATAAATTAGCAGTTGAAAGAAGTAATAATAATTCACATTTTGTTGAAATTGGGTCATGGATGGGAAAAAGTGCATCGTTTTTAGCTGTAGAAATTATTAATTCCAATAAAAATATAAAATTTGATTGTGTTGATACTTGGAACGGTAGCGACGAACATAACAATTTTGATATTCTTAAACAAGAAGATAAACTTTATAATACATTTAAAGACAATATAAAAACATTAAATCATATTATAAATCCAGTTAGAATGGATTCTATTAATGCTTCTAAATTATATGAAGACAATAGTTTAGATTTTGTGTTTATTGATGCTGCTCATGATTACAATAATGTTAAATTGGATATTCAAAACTGGTATCCAAAAGTTAAAACTGGAGGATTATTTGCTGGACATGATTATACCCCAGCATGGCAAGGGGTAATCAATGCCGTAAATGAATTTGCATCAGAATTAAATTATAATATAAATAGAACAGATGTATCAGCTTGGCACGTCATAAAAAAAGTATAATTTTTCGTGATATTAAAAAGTAAGAAAAATTTTATAAACTTGATATAGTATTATTTCTTATGTTTTGAAAAAAAGATTTGAAAAACATATAATATAGCTTATATTATTGGTAACAAGAAAAAAATTTCAAAAATTTAGAATTCTTACGAGCATTAAATGAAAAATATCACGTTCAAAAAAATAAAAGTTCAAAATTTTATATCAATCGGAAATATTCCTTTAGAATTAAATTTTACAAAAGGTATAAACATTATTACCGGAGAAAATCTAGATAATATAGGAAGCAAAAATGGTATAGGAAAGACCACAATACTAAATTTTATTTTTTGGTCTTTATTCGGAGAAACAATCAACGAATTAAAAAAATCTAGAATCGTCAATAATAAAAGCAAAGAAGAATGTTCGGGTGAGATACATTTTAACGCCGATGATGATTGTTATAGCGTTAAGCGAGTATTAGAACCAGCATCTATTAAAATCTTTAAAAATGATGAAGACATAACACTTTCCACTATAGATAAAAATAATGAATTGATAAAGGAAGTATTGGGAATGAATCAAGATGTTTTTAAAAATACGGTAATTCTTACATCCGATAATACCGTTCCATTCATGGCTCAAAAGAAAATAGACAAAAGAAAATTTATTGAGGGTGTTATGAATTTAAACATTTTTACAGAAATGCTTTTAAAAATAAGAAAAGATTATAACGAAACTAAAAAAGAATCCGATACAAAAACAGCATTATTTTCAAACGAACAAAAAAATCTAGAAAACCTAAAAAATCAAAAAATTCTTAACGAAAAAAATAAACAAGATAAAATAAATTCGTTACAACTTAGAATCAAAGACAACGAAAACGAAATATTAAATATTAAAAATTTAAACGGTGATGTAGCAGAAACGATAAAAACATTAGAAGACGATATATCTAAAAAAGAAGAAAAATTAGTTAAAATCGAAAGTAAAGACATTCCTGACCTAAATGAAAAAATAAAAAATATACAAATACAAACAAACCTTAAAAAATCAAAAATAAATGATTTGTCAAAGGAATTAAATGAATATAAAAAAGCCACAGGCGCATGTCCAAGTTGTAAAAGACCGTATGCAGAAGATAACTGCAACACAGAGGAAAAAATAAAAGAGATTGATATTGATTTGGAAACATTTAAAAAAGAATATTCTGATTTATTTAAAGAAGAAAACGATTTAACATTAAAGGTAAATAATATTAAAAAAGCTGTTAGTGCCTCCAAGATAAAAAATACCGAAAATAAAAAAGAAATCGAACGTTTCAAAAACTTAAATAATCAAATAAAAATAATCGAAACTAAAAATGATGAAATTGAAAAAAATATTTCGGAATTAAGACTAGAAAAAAACAATATTGATACTTTGATTGAAAAGTCAAATGATCAAATTAAAGAGATACAAGATCAAATCAAATCTTTATATAAAGATCTTGATATTTTAGAAAATGCTAAAAATATAGTGTCAGAAGATGGTGTTAAAACCGTTATAATTAAAAAAATATTAACATTTTTAAACGAAAGATTAAATTTTTATCTTTCCACTTTAGAAGCACCTTGTAGTTGTTATTTTGATGATACATTTGACACAACAATTAAAACATTTACGGGAAAAGACATAGACTATTGGAATCTTTCTGGTGGCGAAAGAAAAAGAGTTGATGCTGCGGTTATATTCACATTTCAAGATTTATTGAAAATGCAAACAGGAATCGATACTAATATTAGTATATATGATGAATGGGCTGATAGTGCATTGGACGAAAAAGGATTGCTTAAATTTTTAGAAATATTAAGAAATAAAGTAAACAAAGGAAATGATGCAATTTATATAATTTCACATAATCCAAATATTTCAAATATGGATATAGATAATATAGTATTTCTGGAAAAGAAAAATGGTATAACAACTATAAAATCATAACTTGTAATTTTTGAAATATATGTAATTATAGTACATATGGCAATTTCGATTAGACAAGAAGAAGATAACACTAAGGGTAAAGTAGTCTATCAATATAAAGCAGTACAAACAGGATTACCTAATGCTCCTATGGGTATACCAGCAGGATCACCAACATTTTCTTATGCCGCAGCAACACCGATTAAAGTACCAGAACCACCACCAATCGAAATGCCTGAAGCCAATTTACCGAGAGCATTAAATTATTATGCTGATTATGGTGGATGTGGATACTGGAGAATGATATGGCCTGAATATTTGATCAATGGGTATAATAAGGGGGTTATATCAGGGTTAACTCAAATGATTCTTGATATGCGTTTTTATGGGTCTTTGAAGGCGATTCGAATGCAAAGACAAGCAACCGATTCTCAGGTTGCTTTTGTAAACGAATTACACAAAGTTAAAAAAGAACACGGATTTAGATTGATTTATGAAATCGATGATATTGCTCTACGCGATGACATCCCGCTTTATAACAGATGCCGTGATGCATTTACAGATCAAAAAATAGTAGATAATATTATGAAAGTTATGGGTTCGGTTGATGAAATTACAGTAACATGTAAATTCATGAAAGAATATTACCAAGATAAAACAGGCAATAAAAATATTACCATCCTGCCTAACTATGCTCCTAAATTTTGGTTAGATAGATATTATGACCGTAAAAAAATAGAAGAGCGTTTTGAAAAAAATAAAAAACAACCAAGAATTCTTTATGCTGGTTCTGGTACACATATTGACGTATTAAATAGAACGGGTGGAAAAGATGATTTTGGTCATATAATCGAGTCAATCATCAAAGCCAGAAAAAAATTTAAATTTGTTTTTAAAGGTTGTTACCCCGTAGCACTAAAACCATTTATCGATTCGGGTGAAATGGAATATTTTCAATGGTCACCTTTATTTGAATTGCCTAGTGGTATTGATAAAACTGGATGCAATGCTGTGTATGCTCCTCTGGTTGATAATATTTTTAATAAGTCTAAATCTAATATTAAAATGATCGAATCTGGTGCGCTTGGACTACCCGGTGCATTCCAAGATCTTTGTACATACGAAAAAGCACCATTTAGATTTACTACAGGCGATGAATTAATTGATCAACTTTCGACTATAACCAAAAACATTGATTCTTATATGAAGCATTCTATTGATGCTAGAAAATATGTCGATACAATGTGGCTAGAAGATCATTTAGATGAGATAGAAGCAGTGTACTTCACTCCTTATGGTAGCAAAGAAAGAAACGAAAAAGCTCCAAGATTGATTGAATTGAATCCCGAACAAAAAATAAATTGACCCTGACACTATGTTAGTGTAAGATACCGACATGGCGTTTCGGAATATTTTTTATAACAACAAATCAGGATCAATTCATGTTTGGTCATGGGACGAATATGGTAATAGGATAGAATCCGATCAAACCGTAGAACCGTATTTTTTTATAGAATCTAATGATGGAACCGATGGGCTATCTATTTTCAAATCAAATTTAAAAAAAATAAAATTTGAAAATAATTATGATCGGAGAAATTATCTAGAATCATCTCCTATTAGAAAAATTTATCATAATTTACCAGTAGAACAACAATATCTTCTGGATACATATAAAAATGGTATTACTGCCGAATATCCATTAAAAACGTTTTATCTTGATATTGAAACATACGCAACCAATAGACGATTTTCTACACCGGAAGATGCGTCAGATCCTATTAATCTTATCACTATATATGATAGTATAAGTAAAAAATTCTATACATGGGGATTAAAAAATTCATATTATACAAAAGATGATGATATAGTTTATACTAAATGCGATTCGGAAAAGGAACTATTAGTACTATTTTTAAAATTTTGGAGATCAGATTATCCCGATGTTGTTACTGGTTGGAATTCGCATGGATATGATATTCCTTACATCATCAACAGAATCGAAAAGGTTTTGGGCGAAGATAAAAATATAAAACTTTCTCCGGTTAATAAAATTTGGTTAAAACCTAAAGCTTCGGTTAATTTAAAAGGACAAGCAAAAGATAGATGGATTATTTACGGTATATCACATTTAGATTACATGGACGTATATCAAACTTTTGCATTAGGAGACAGAGAATCATACTCTTTAAATTATATATCAGAGTATGAATTAAAGGAACAAAAAGTAGCATTCAATTCGGTTTCTCTTTCAGATTTAGCCGATGAAGACTGGCATACTTTCGTTGATTATAATATACAAGACGTAAAACTTTTAATTAAACTTGAGGAAAAATTAAAATATTTAAAACTGGTTCAAAATTTGGCATACAAAGGATTCATACCGTTTGAAAGAGCTATGGCCAAGGTTCAATTGATTACAGGAGCCGTGGCATATCAAGCAATGCAAGATGGAATGTATATTCCTACATACAATATAAAAAATGAAAAGGGAAAATTTGAAGGTGGATATGTAAAAGAACCCGTACCCGGTCTGTATGAAAACATTGTAACCTATGATGCAAATTCTCTATACCCGAATACCATCATAACTTTAAACATATCACCAGAGACTAAAATAGGAAAAGTTAAAAAGATAAACGACACTGATTATTCTTTAAAATTATCCAATAATAAAGAAGTCACTATTTCACAGGAAAAGTATGATAAATTAATAAAGCGTGAAAACTTGTGTGTTTCAAAAGCAAATGTTTTATATACACAGAAATTTAAGGGAGTAATTCCGAAATTCGTAGACAATCTATATACACAGAGAGTTGCCGCCAAAAAAGAACAAGGCAAATACGAAGAACTACATGCAAAGGAAAAGGATATCAACGTTAAATTAAAATATGAAGAATATATAAATGATAATAAAACATTGTCCGAGGTTTACAAGGTTGTTTTGAATTCTTGTTATGGGGTTTTCAGTCAAATATATTCCCCACTATTCGACCTAGATCATGCGGAATCTATCACATTAACCGGACAATCTGCGGTAAAAGAAGGCGCACAAATAATTTACAATAAATTTGTTTCTGATGGCGTTAATTGTAATGTTGATGACATTATTAGATATTCTGATACGGACAGCGTTTTTATAGAATTTACAAAAATACTAGAAAATAAAGGTATTAAACTGTTAGATAACGGTAAAGTCGGAAAAGATGCTAACAATATAATCGAGGAATACGGAAACCATTTAAATATTGAAATTCAAAAATGGGCTAGTAAAGAATTAAATTCATCAGATCCTCGATATGTGTTTAAAAGAGAAAAAATATGTGATGTCGCGGTTCTACAAAAAAAGAAATTTTATATTCTACATATTTTGGATAGCGAAGGTATATCTAAAAACGAATTTCTTTATAAAGGTATCGAAGTAGCAAAATCAATTTTATCAAAAGAAGTCAAGGTTCTTATTAAGAATAGCATAGAAACCGCAATTCTTTCAAAAAATAAAGAAAAATCTATGCAAATCTTTAATGAAAGTTTTGAAAAATTTTTAACTTTTGATGAAGAATTATTGTCGTTGAGAAAAAAAGTAAACGATTATGATAAAGGAGAAAGAGGATATGTTGCTGGTAAATATGCTCTAGGAACTCCAAATCATACCAAAGCTGCTATAAATTATAACCATCTTCTTAAAATTTTAGAAGTCGATAACAAATATTTAAAAATTGGTAACGGTCAAAAATTTAAATTTTTTTACTGTGAAAAAAACAGATACGGTTTTTCTAATATGGGATTTTTTACAGATTATCCTAAAGAATTTAAAAATATTATAAAACCCGATTATAAATTAATGTTCGAGAAAACTGTTGCGCCTATCATCGGAAGAGTATATTCTATTGTCGGTTGGCCTAAACCCAAGGTTGGTTTTGACTACCATACAAATTTATTAGACCTCTTCTCTTAATTTTTTTAAGAGTTCTTGCGCCCAATTACTTACACGGTTTTGATATAATTCTTGAAACCCATCTACTTTACCTATTAAATCATTATAAGAGTCGGATTCAATAATTTCATCATCAAGTTTCAAATGAGATGCATAAAATTTTTCGGTTTCGGGTTGAACCCAAATCTTAAAATTTTTATAATTTTTATTTAAAAGTCTCCAATTCATAATTAATAGTAAAATTGTACTTGAAATATTTACCATTTATGTTAAATTAATAATGTATGGAAAATACTACAGAAACAGAAACAAAAACAAAACTAATCACATTCCTTGACCCAATCGGAAGAACCATTTTGGGTGAAGATGCTACAACCGAAACACAATTCGGAGTTAAAAATCCGGTAATTCTACATGTTGTACCGGATAACCAAGGTCGCATGTCAGTACAGCTATTACCAATTTTCTTCAGAGAATTTTTGGCCGACAAATCGGAAGATGTTATTTTTTATTATAAGTGTGATAGTATTACAAAGACAAATCTTGAAAATTTGGACTTTAGACTTCAGGCTCAATACAACCAACTCTTTAATAAGGCAAATATTTTTGTTCCGCCAACAGGAGAAACCGGAGAACAAAAGACCGAAAAAGTGGTGAATCTATTTGATGAATAGGTTAGTTTGACATATAAAAAGAAAAATCCCGAAATGCTTTGACATTTCGGGATTTTTTGTTACTATACTACATTATGGCTAAAACAAAAAAAGAAACAACAGATGAACAAGAACCAATTGGTGATATCGATGATGCATTTAAAATACTAGACGATTTAAATCCAGATGCGGCTTTTTTGGATGAAAACACTTTGTCTACCGTTAAGGAATGGATTGATACAGGCTGTATGGCCCTGAATGCTATTATTTCCGGTTCTTTGTATGGCGGTGTTCCTATGGGAAGAATTACAGGTTTTGCTGGACCACAAGCATGTGGAAAGACTTTAATGGTTAATAAGATTATGGCTCATGCACAAAAAAAAGGTATGAGAGTTGCTTATTTCGATACAGAAAATGCACTAGATCCAGAAACGGCTTCAAATTTGGGATGTGATCCTAAAAAAATCAAACATTGCCCAACCGAAGTTATCGAAGACTGTAGAAACCAAATTGTAAAATTTTTGAAATCTATTATCGAAAATAAATTGAATGGAAAAGTATTACTCGTAATCGATTCTTTAGGAAATTTAATATCTTCCAGAGAAGCAAAGATAATCGATGACGGTAAAGACTCAGCAGACATGGGCGCAAGGGCTGTAGCATTGAAAAGTATGCTTAGAGCAATTACACACGCAGCAGCAAAGGCTAACTGTCCGATTGTGTTTACAAACCATATCTACGACAATCCTGGTGCAATGTATCCGACTCTTATCAAAAACCAATCAGGAGGTTCTGGTCCTTTGTACATGAGTTCTGTATTGGTTCAGATGTCAACAAAACAAGAAAGAGTAGGAAAATCTGACAATAAAAATTCTAACGACGAGGTTACTCCATTGTCAAAAGATGTTAATGGTCTAACAATGAGAGCATTAACAACAAAAAATAGGTTTGTACCGCCATTTTTGGAATGTGAGATGTATTTAAATTTTCGTACAGGTATTTCTAAATATTCAGGTCTTTTAGAAATGGCCGAAGGTTATGGTATAATAGCAAAACAAGGTCATCGGTATGCATTGGGAGAAGAAGTTATAGGTTTCTATAAAGATTGGCGAGATGATGAAGCAGTTTGGAATAAGATTTTACCCAAACTTGAAGAAAAATTACAATCGGAATTGAAATTTAAAAAAGAAGACGCATAATAGTCGAATGCAACCGAAATCTCTTTCATTCGATAAAAAATTATTCGAAAAGGTTTTTATCTACAACTGTCTCAAAGATCCACTATATCTTGAGACAGTTGTAGATTATGCAAAACCATCATTTTTCGAAGATGAAAATATAAGAACCGTTTATGGTTTGTTACATTCGTATTTCTCATCACACAAAAAAGTACCAAATACAACCGAGTTAAATTTACACATTACTGATAGTGATACAAGAAAATCACTAAAAGATGTTTTAATATCATTACAGACAATAGATAAAACATACGACAACGATGTACTTTTAAATATAACCGAAAAGTTTTTAAAGGAAAAAACCGTATTCCAAACAGTTCAAAAAACATCAGTAGAAATTCAGTCGGGTGATTTTGATACTGCTAAAATATTTAAAGACTTTGAAACCGCTTGTAATATTTCGTTGGTTCATGATTTTGGCTTTGATTATCTAGAGAATATCGATAAACATTGCGAGGATTTATTAAAAACTTTTGAAACAATATCTACAGGATGGTCTTGGTTAGATGATAAAATTGGCGGTGGGTTTATGTTGCATGGAAAAGCACTGTACATATTTTTCGGTCAAACAAACGTAGGAAAATCTATATTTTTAGGAAATATCGCAACAAATGTATTAGCCCAAAATAAAACCGTAGTCTTGATTTCTATGGAAATGTCTGAAGAAGTATATGCAAAAAGAATTAGTGCATGTTTATCCGATATTCCTATGAGCGATTTGATGGAAGAAATAAACGCTTTAAAGGAAAGTTTGAATGATTATAAAAAAAATCATGACAATTCAAAATTAATCATCAAAGAATTCCCCCCTAAAAGTGTTACACCGTCTCATATAAAAACATATATCCATCGACTGATTCGTAAAGGAATTAAACCTGATCTAATTGTTATAGATTATCTGTCTCTTATTTCATCAGGGACCAAAGGATTAAACAGTTACGAATCCCAAAAAGAAGTAGCCGAACAAATTAGAAGTTTATCATACGAATTCGGTTGTAGTATTGTAACAGCGGTGCAGACTAATAGATCGGGTTACGGTGATGATCAACCAGAATTGGATTCTACAGCAGAATCCATGGGTATATCACACACTGTAGATGCTCAGATAGCTATTTGGACTAGCGACGAAGATAAAGACCTACAACTAATCCATATGGGTATTGTTAAAAATAGATTTGGTCCAAGGGATTGTAACAGTATTCTAGAAATAGATTATCCAACACTACGACTAAGAGAACCAGATGATGTTACAAATGATTTAGTGTCACAATCTAGACCAATTAAAAAATCTAACGATAAATCATCTAATGCCACTAACAATTTAAACATTAAAAGTACATTAGATTTGATTCAAAGCTTAGATAATGATTGAAAAATATTATATTTTATATAAATATATAAAATATAAATGGATAATTGTTTTCACATTTTCAATCATAAAGATTTAGATGGCGTTTTAAGCCTTCTAATATTTAAATGGTTTTTTCCAAAATCTTCTATAACATATAGAGCAGTAACAAATATTAATGTAGAGGTTCAGATAGAAGAATATATCAAAAATACTATAAATCCTCATAATGTTTATATATTAGATTTAGCTCTAAGAGAATCTTTTAAACAATTTGATTTACCTTTTATAACTTTTATCGATCATCATAAAAGATCAGAAGAATTTAAAGGGTTATTTTCAAATTCTAAAATTATACATAAAGAATATAGTTCAAATGTAAAATTTGTTTATAAAATTTTTGAAAAAACAAATCCTGTAGAATTATCAAAAGAACAAAAAACATTGATTTTGTTGGGGGATGATTTCGATTCGGGTGAAAATAAAATTAAAGATTCTTACGATTTAAATATACTTTTTTGGGCATTGTATCGAAATAATATTGGCAAATTTTTAGAAAAATATAATAAGGGATTTTTTGGATTTACCGAAAAAGAAAAAAATTTAATCCTACAAACCAAAAAAGAATCAATAAATTTATTAAAGGAACTACCATTATTTAAAGGTTCTTTGAATATAGAAGGCGGATACAGAAATGTCATTTGTAGTCATGGTGAGCACACAAATACATTAACGCTTGACTATATGATGAAAAAATATGATAGCGATATTTTATTTTTTATAAACACTAAAAACGAAAAGGTCAGTCTAAAACAAAAAAAATCAAATAATATGATAGATTTAGCAAATTTCGCTAAAAAATATTGTGATGGAAACGGTCATACGTTATCCGCTGGTGGAAATATTACGGATTTATTTATGGAGTTGACAAAAAATTTTAAACCTATATGATAATTACATCATCACAACAAATACAAGACATTTTAAACCCATCTGAACAATTGAATATGGTAGAATTTGAAATGATTACGATGGTTTTTGCGTCTTATATTTGTATAATAAAAAACAAAAAATTAAATTATTTAAATTTTTTAAAAATTTTGGTGGAAGATAAAAAAATACAACAGATATACTGTAAAGCTTTAGGAGATGATTGTTTTCAGAATGTCGTAAAAACATATTTGAATTCTACCCCAAATGTTTATAAAAAAATATTTAGATCAAAATTCAATAAAAGCATAAAATGCAAATAACCGAAATCGAAAAAAATATATACAATTGTTTTCTAAAACATTTTAGAAATGGCGAGCCTTTTAAACCTAGAAAAAATTTTGACGATGTATCACCATTGGTATTATCAGACGTAAAAAAAGTTTCTAGACTTTTTGAGAAATTCCAATATATAAACTGGAATGAATTTTTTGGAGCACCGAGAAGTTTAAATCCAGATGAAAAATGCCCCAATTTAAATTTTTTTACTACCAGAGCAGCTATTAAAAGTTACAATCTATATAAAAAACAACAAGAAAACCGAAATCCAGAACATCAATTAGACGAAATCAAAACTGGAATGCATCATATAGGTATGTTTTGTTTAAAAAATAAAATACATCTTAATGAGTATGTACAGCATAAAAACCAATTATTATATACATGGATTAAAGACTACCAAGAACACAAAATCAATTTATATTGTATTTTGGATTTGGGAGACATATCAAGCCAATTAAACCGATTAACCGAAGACGAACGAGAATTATACGCAAACGATATTTTAAAAAGTATCGGAACCGCTAAACTTAGATACCACAACACACCTACTGTAAAAACATACGTAAACGAATCACACAAAAAAATAGAAACTTTTTTAAAAAAACACTTGCAATAAAACTAAACTAATGCTAACCTATAAAAGAATTCAAAATTCACAAATATGAAATACAATACATCACTATTCGAATCTATCAAAGATTCTTTGAACAAAAAGCAGCAAACATCTGATAGCGGTTTCAAGGATTTCCTAAAACTTGAAAAGGATAATACATATATCGTAAGACTCCTTCCGAACGTAGAAAATTTCGAAAAAACCTTTCTACATTATTATTCACATGTTTGGAAGTCGAATAAAGATAGTTCGATGGTGAATGTTTTTTGTCCTAATTCCTACGGCGAACGATGCCCTGTAGATGAATACCGCTCTAAGGTATGGAAGTCTGGTTCAGAAGAAGAAAAGGAATCCATCAAGCCTCTTAAGCGAAACGAAAACTGGTTGGTTAATGTCTTTGTTATCAAAGATCCTACTAATCCAGAGAATCAAGGAAAGATTAAAATTTTGAGATACGGCAAACAACTTGACAAGATTATCATGAATGCTATTCAGGGTGATGAGTCAGAAGAATTTGGACCAAGAATTTTCGATCTATCCGAAAATGGTTGCAATCTAAAGATCAAGGTAGAATCAAATGAAGGCGGTTATGCTACTTATGTGGCCTCTAGGTTTCAATCACCGACTGAAATTTCTGATCTGGAAAATCCTGATAGTATTTACGAGTCGATTAAAAACCTTGAAGATATTTTTAAACAGCAATCTTACGAGGATATTCAAAACACATTGGATACTCACTGGTTCAATAAAACATCATCAGTCAAAAATCAAACTAAAACAGTCGATCCGGATGAAGACGATGTTGAGGTTAATGTTAAGGTTGATACTAGCAGCAAATCAACAACCGAAGAAGATCTAGAAGCTCTTTTGAATGATCTGTAATTCTTATGCAAGATCCTTATGAAAATCTAGAAGTTGCAAAGCTGGCCGCTGCTCTAAGCGGCCAGCTACGCAGAATTGACAAAGAAACCGAATCATCGATGCCAGCAAATCGTATCGATTTGAGAAAGTTTCAACAACAGGTGGTAAATGCTGCAAATCCAAATGCAGCAAGACCTGTTGATTTTGGTGGATATCAAAATCAAGACGAAGCTCGAATGATGGAGTTTTTAAATAGAGAGGCATTAAATAAAATACCGGATTTGATACCGCCTCCAAATTTTCAGCCACCATCAGTCAATATTCCAGCACCAGTCAATATCCAACAACAAGTTCCGGAAATTCCACAAGTATTTCAAGTACAGCAACAATTACCAGAAATTCCAAAAATTAATTTGCCTGTTGTTAATCAAGAAACAACCGAAGAATTGATTAAGGCTGTTAAAGGTATTGACGATTCATTGAAACAATTGTGTGATTTTTTTATAAATGACTCCTTTAAAAAAAAGGAAAAAAAATTAATTCCGGTCTTGAAAAACAAGAAGATGGTAAAAAAGAAAACAATTGCATCGAATATTCCGAATCCATTGGAAACTGTTCAGATATACACGATGAGTCAGGAAGAAGAATCGAGACTGTTGAAAGAAATAAATACACATCAAAAGAATTTACAGAATGCCCAATAAATCAATTCCATTACCTAAAAACTATTTGGAAAAAATTCTCAAACCAGTTAATAAACTTACTGAATCATGTGTATTAAAAGGTAAAGGCGAAAATCTTTTTACAGTCTGTGCATCCGACGACAAATCTGTAATATTATATGCTCGATTAAAATTGCCAGTAATATTAGAGGAAGAAGTAAAATTAAATTTAATAGGCGTTAAAAAATTATTATCTGGTTTAGATTCTTTGGGAAATAATGGTAATTTTTCTTTGATTTTGGGTGAAAATTTTATTAAGTGTCAAACCGAATATAATGAGGAAAAAACACATTTTAAATATCACCTAGTAGATGATTCTATAATCAAAGAATTTCCTATAAAAATTGAAAAGATAACAAGTATTTCTTATGATACTGAGTTTGAGTTGACTACGGAAAAAGCCAAAAGAATTTTATCAGCATCTTCCTTTGCAACCGAAGCCCAAAAAGTTTATTTTTATCTATCCGATGGCTTGATAACCGCCGATATAAACGATAAAACCATGCAGAATATTGATAATATGGTAATTCCTATTACTAATAAATGGATTGGTGATGAATTGCTGGGAAATTTTCCTATCAGTTTAGAGATCTTTAAGAATCTAGTGTCGTTAAAAGAAAATATTAAGGTGAAAATAAATAATGAGTTTAAGGTTGCTATTTTTAATATAATTGAAGATGATTATTTAGAGTTGAAATATATTGTTTCCTCGTTAATTAAATAATATAAACATTTTATTATTATGGCAAAAAATAAAGTCACCACATGTTCATATTTCATAAAAAGAATGAGAGATTCTGGTTATGTTTGTGATAAATTACCTATAAATTACACAGATACAGATCCTCGTTCTTGGAGTGTTATATTAGATCCTTATCAAACAAATGTGATTATTACATGTTTTAATAATCGTAATGAATTAGATGAGGAATATTTTGAATTGCATGATGGTGGACAATATATAACCGAATATTTTAAGATTAAAACTAGTTCTATCGAGGTTATTATAGAATATTTGATTAAATTTGGTGTCAATAACAAATCAATAAATTATTAATTTTTAAATTTATGACAAGAAAATCATCAAAAAATAAAATAACAGAAATAGCCAAAGAAACAAAAACACCTGATCTATCGTCGGTAAATGTACAAGATATAGAGGAAAAAATTCTAACAGCTATTAATAACCAAGAATTGCAAAGAGGTATCGAAAAATGGATAAGAAGTAATGCTCAAAAACAAAAAGAAGCGAATAGAGATTTAGGTATATTGAGTGGTATTATTGGAGAATATTTAGATTCTTATATTCTATTTGGATATAATTTGGAAGGAGAAAGAATCATAATACAAAGCCAATCATCCCCAAAAGATAGAGATGCTTTAATGGAATTTTTAAAAGTTGTTTTTTTAAGAAACCATCAAGGTGATATAGGAGATATGAATGAATAATCAAGATCCGATTTGTGACCCAACACTTTCAGACGAAGAAATTAAAAAATTAACATCACCAGCTAATACTTCTAATTTTCAAGATCCTACTTGCGATGATGGAGGAGGCGGTGGCGGTGGAATTTTAAATAAAGATAATTTATTTAGTTATGTTAATGCGCTAACTTCACCTTTTACAAACATAAACGATATAAAGCCGTTTTTGTGTGAAGTAATGCGTGTTGCTGGGTTAGATCCTTCTATAATCGATAATATTGATCCGGTTTTAAACGAAGATCCCGAAAGTTCATTACAAGATTATCAAGATCAATTGTTAAATTTTGATGCCTTAAAATGTACTGGTGATCCTAGATTAAGCATGGGAGATTTTCTAGAAAAAATGATGAATCAATATATGCCTATAGCCGAAGCTCAGGTTGAATTGATCCGTTCAGGTCAAGGTGTAGAAACCCCATTAACATCAGAATTCTTGGAAACAAAAGCATTGGAATATATAGAGAACATTTTTAACGATAAAACTAAAAGATTTACTGATCATGTTATATCTATTTCTACACCGTTATTGCAAGAAGAAAGAGAAAAAGCTATAAGAAATGCCAAGTCCGAAATAGTTACATATTCAGGATGGGAAAGATATGCGGTAGGACACGAAATCGGAGAAACTGTACCACTCTGTAATAACTTAGATACATTTGTTTATATGTTCTATGTAAAAATCGAAAATTTTACAGAAAAATATAATATAGCAACTAATACAGTAATAGAAAGAAAGTCAAACCATCCGACTAAAGAAAGAAAATATTTTAGATATTATGTCGATCAAAAAGATTTGGTTGCTAAAAATTTAAATACTAAATTAGTCATAACAAAGGAAAAAGGTTTTGAAAATACTGATCATGCGGTTGCTATGGGTACATATAGTATACCTAACTATTAAAAAAAAATAATATTATTAAAAACCGAAGATTTTTTTAAATCTTCGGTTTTTTTGTTTTAATTACATTCTTCGCTTAGTGTAAATCGGACTAAATCTCTAGGAGATATTTCGCCGTTTTCATCATATTTCCATATTTGACTATTCGGTGTAATATCATAATCAATCGTGATATTGGTTCCGGTAAGGCCGTCACCAATAGTAAATTGATTTCCGGATATATCGGTATATATTGTTATTTGATTTCCCGATAGATCATTTGTAACAGTAATAAAATCACCAGAAACTCCGGTTAGGTTTGTATTGGTAGTTGTTATTATAGTGTTATTATAATATCCTTCTGGTATTATTCTGCCATAATTTAAACTATTTGAAGGAACACCATATCTAGAATTTCTTGCGGTTCTTCTTCTAGATGCGTTTGAACCTGTGCTGAAACCAAATCCACCGCCACCGCAACCAGCTAATGAATGAGGACCACCCACAGGATCGTCTCCTTGAGATGGTGCTGGATTAGGTGCTTCTGAACTAGGGTCATCAGCCATATTGACCCAAGCTGCATTATCAGCCGCTCTGGTCATTTGTGGTGCATCAAATTGATGAGAATGATCATCAGGAACCTTGGAAGAATTTGATGTAAAGTTATAAACAACACCAGTTCCAGTATAACTAACAAATATTCCTGTAGGCACAGGATGAATACCTATCATTAATAAAACTCTATCATAAACTTCTTGGAATATTGTTAACAGTCCTTTAGGGGTAAGCATCAACATTTTTAATGGATTGTCACGAACCAATAAATTTTTAATCTTATCGAATATATTAATACCAGCCGCTCCACCCGTATAATATGTTGTTGAATTTGAGGTTGATTTTGGAGAAGAATTAGAAGTTGTTTCAGATCTCATTGTTTTAATCTTGAGGTGTTTTACTGATAATGCACCGTCTATCGTAACAGACCCTTTGACTCCTAAATTTCCGGTCACACCTAAATTTCCATTTACACCTACATTTGGTGCTGTTAATCCAATACCCTTTGCCCCTGTTATATGAACCTTTGCGCCGTTTACATTTGTAACATTTTTAGATGTTAAAATCGCTGGACCATCCATAGAATTCAAATCCAAAAATCCGCCAGTAATAGATATTTTTCCGTTGGTTTCCATCGAAATACCCGGTGATCCAGCTATCATTTTAATGTCATTTGCGGCTCTAAAAAATATATCACCAGCAGATGTTTTATTGGGAGGCATAAAAACAACAGTTTCTACCTTTTCTCCCGATGGATGAAGAGGATTTGCTTTAGCACCAGTTCCCTTTTTAAGACCTGTAGGTATAACACTACAATCATCTTTTAATTGCTGTGCTACCTTAGCATTATTAGTCTGATCACCGCCAGCATCAATTCCGTAAGAACCCTTAACTGTTTGTACGTTTGAACCGGGTTTATGATTTTTTGCGCTTTCGTTTATTTCATTTTGTTTTTGTGCAAAGGTTTCGGCTGATTTTTTATTAGAATTTTCTATGGTTTGTGAATAAGATTTAACCTTTCCTTTATTACACATACCACATCCTTCTCCTCCCGATACAGCTAATGCACTAATTTCACTTAGCATCGGTGTTACTATAAAATTTATTAAAAATTTAGTTACGCCCCAATTCCAACAATCCCATGGTAAAATATTAGAAAATTTTCTAATAGTTCTTAATATTCTTTGAACAAAATCCGATTTATCATCCGCTAATTTTTGTTCACATATAGGACAATTTATTTCTTCTCCCCCTTTAGATATATCACTCGCCTGTTGATTTGCTATTTCGTTTACAGCGGATTGTTCTTTTTTTAAATAGTCATCAGATTTTTTTTGATCTTTTTGATCAACACCGGAAACCGTTTTGACATTCCCGTTTAAAACTATTTCTGATGCAGTTAAAGTTATACGGCGTTGATTGTAAAAAGAAGAACCCTCATCATTTATACCGATACCTGCTGCATTATCAACAGTACCGATAGTTATATTATTATCTATCATCGATAATTTAGCTCCAGCGGCATTATAAAATTGAGCACTAGAAGAATTTAAAGGCAGTTCTCCTTTATTAGTTATAGATGATCCGCTAAATTCCATACCTGCAAAATTAGTAACTATTCCGGTAGTACTAGTAAATTGCGAAGGCGTTGTAGACATATCAGAAAAAGAAGCAGGTAATGGACTTGTATTTTTCGGTCCCTCTGATGCATTTTGATTATATATTCCCCATGAATCTTGGACACATGCAAAATATACAGGTCGTTGTATTTCCCCTCCATAAAAAAATGCCCACAATTTAGCACCCATAGCAGGACAAGAAAAAAGTCCTATTGGTTTTGGTCCATAGTTAGCATAAGGAATAGAGGGCGAATTAGCTCCATTATTAGGTTCTGGATTAGCCGAAGCTACTTCGGGATTCATTGGAGATATTTCTATATTATTATTTTTAGCATATTCTGAAGCTTTTACACCTGAAGCAGTTCGATAAGTTTTTGCGGCATCAGATCTATATAAAAATTCCGCTCCTCTTGTACCTTGTGCCACAATCTGACCATTTTTATACCAATTTCCAGTAACACCAGCAGCAATTCTTCTATCGGCAACCGGATTACCCGCTTGATTTGATGCATTATCAGTTGCTAAATTTGTTATATTGCTCCCTTTAACAAAAACCTCATTAAAAGAATTTTGAAACCCTGCATTCGGGGAACCTACACTTTTAAAGGAACTTGTTGGATAATATCCACCATTTTGGATAGGAATAAACTGTTTTTGAACCACTTTTTCAAGTGACGTTCCTCCAAACATTGCTCTATTCGCAACAGTTTCCATCCAAGTTTGTTGATTTCTTGGATCATTGCCAACTTCATTTACGGCTCTTTCGTATAAAGAATTTATCAAAGATGGGTCTTTTGATAATTCATTAAAAAAATATTTTTGTCTATCTTCAGCTAATTTATTATTAGATGAACCCGATTGTATAGATTGAAAATTTTGTTTTGTTCCTTCGATATCATCTACAGGATCACTAGAATCTGCCGGATTGGGTAAAGGTTGTTCCGGTGGATATCCAGCAGAGGGATTATCGGGATTTTTAGTATGATCGGGAGTTAATGCGGTAGTACCAGTATTTTGATTATGATAAGCACTAGTAGCAGTTCCAACAACAGGAGCAGCACATTCAGCCCACGGAAGAACTTCTCTTAAATCTTTTATTATATCTGGCGTAAAAACATTAGGATCGATATGCCCAAAACTTAAATCCTTTAAATTTTTATTAATTTTTTTATATAGAGTATTCGACACACCGGGAAAAAATATCTGACATCTTCCTCTAAATTCTGGATCGTGCTCGGCTCCTGTTATTACTATACCTAAATAATTTCCGTATAATTTTTTTTTCATATATTAATCGTCCGCCATACTTGAATTTGCTTTTATATACGCATCAGTTTTAAATACCTTTCCTAATGTATTGCTCACTGGTTTTACAGAATTCTTTAAGGCTGATCCGGTTTTGTTTAATTCTTGACCTGTAACATTAATAAAGTTTTTAATACTCATTTCTACAGGATTTACTGGATTGTTATTATCATCTACAAATTTACCATCAGCGGTTTGATGTATATTTGGACCCATAGAAGCAGGATTAGGAGTAGAAACACCCAGCCCACCAGCAATACCATCAGCTCTTCCCACAAAATAGTCAGCCGCTCTTAGTGCTGGATATTTACCGCCATATTTACTAACAAGAGCACCATAAAAGTTTCCTTGTAATGCACTCATAACATAGCCGTATCCATAATTATTTAATTGATCGGTTAAAAAACCATTAGGGTCAGATCCAACTTGATCAACCAAATCTATTATTTTTTGAATATCTGGAGGAATCATACCCTTTAAAATAGAAAAAGGATTTCTAACCATATTTGAAGCAGCATTTATATAACCTTGAAAGGTATTTAAATATTGAAAAAATGAACCTTTACCACCAAACATAGATGAAAAGAAATTTACATCATCTAATAAAGTTTGAATTGCTTCTAAAATTAAACAAATCAAATCCAATGGAATAATTTGTTCGATTATACTAACCAACATTTTTTGAATTTTAGAAACAATTCCATTTATATAAGCATAAAATTGTTGAATAGCTCTCATAGCTCCTTTGTAAATATTAAAAACAATACCTTGAAAGGCTTTCATTATACCTTTCATCGCACCAACTACTTTTTGCAATGAACCAACACCCATAGGAGGCATTGAAAGATATGCTCTGCTTTTAATTAGCACACAATATTTTTCAACCGTTTCTGTAAACTTGGGATGTATTTTATTTAATGCTTGTTCTATCAAAGTAGGTGTATTTCTTTTTGATCCTTTAACCGGACTTTCTTGTAACATTTGAGATAGAGAAGCAAATAATCCTTCAGACCCGACATCTTCTAAAGCACCTGATAAACCAGCAGGAGTTTTTTTAAAAGCAGCAAATTTTCCATTTTTAGCATTAGCCCATCGAATAAGTCTTTGATATAAAGATTTTTTTATAGCAACTTTTCTTAATTTTACAGCATCTCTATATTCTACAACAGTACTAAAACTATCCACGCCCTTTACCAACATAAAAAGATATGCTTTATACATCCATAAACGATCTCTGGTTATTTTTTGTAATTCTAGTAATGCTTTTTTACCTTCTTCAGAGTTCAACAAATTACTTTGTTTTTCTAAATCATTTATACCGTTAATTTCTCTATATCTCCATATTGTTGTTGCATCCGCCATAATATATGTTAAAATATTTATCCGATGGATCAAAATATTAAAGGGGTAATAGGAATAGCCGGAAATGCCTTTGTAGGAAAAGATTCTTTCTGCAAGGCACTCATAAAAACTTTCGATGAAAAGTTTAAGATTAAAGCAGTGAGACGTTCTTTGGCTGGAGATACAATAAGAAAAAACTTAAAAGAAATATCTAAAAATCATTTTAGTATAGATATAGAAAATCCCACTATAGAAGAAAAAAAATTAATTAGACCCTTCATGGTAGAATATGGACTATTAAAGAGAAGAATATCAGAAGGACGATATTTTATAGACCAATTCGAAGATTCTGGCATTATAGATATTATAACCGATATTAGATATACCGAATACCCTAAAGATGAATTATATTGGTTAAAAAATGAAAAAAACGGATTTCTTTTATTTTTAGATCGAGATGGTATTGATCCTGCAAATGAACATGAAAAATACCATAACAAAATTTTAAGAAATAATTCAAATTTTTATTTGAAAATTCCTACATTTGAAAATAATTTTGAACAAGAATTATTACAATATGCTGAAAAAATAGCAGAAAAATTCTACCATTTTCCAACCGGACATTTTTCGGCCTTTAAATAAGTTTTAACAGCCATATAACATCCACATTTGGAACATCTTTCTTGATCTTTTATATAAAATTCACAAGAATTACATATAGATAATCTTCTGGATTTTTCACTTTCATCAACATTCAATGGATTTCCGGTTGCAACGCTATGAATATTTCTAACAATACTTTGACCAACATTTTGAACCATTTGACTCATAGGTGGTGGTTTATGAGCCTGAACTTTTTGTCCGGCTAATTCTCTGATTTTAGATGCTTGTTGTATTTTACTTTTTAATTCTTCTCTGTTCATAATTTTAAAATTTTGTATCTTCCTTTTCCCAAAGTTTTGAATGAGCATCAACCTTAGTACTGACTACATTTGAAAAATAAGAATTTTGTTTAAATGTATGGACAACCTTAATTATCATCCATTGTCCTAAAAATCTGTCACTAAATGGATCAGGATCACCGTCACCAGCAATCGAATCTATGAAAATAAACCTACCCGGTGCTCTAATGGTCAAGCCTCTAACCGTAAACGATAGTGCCTCATTTAAAAATAAAGCATCTTTGATCATTTGATTTCTAGCATAAAAAGAAAAGAAATTATTAGCATTTCTTTGATCATCTGTATTAAAATAAGTCGGTAAAAAAACATTGTCTATAGAAACAGATTGTTTTTTGGTTTGATTTAGATTCAATAAAATTTGCGCCTTATCTCGTTTCTCTACAAAATTATAAAGTCCGGCCTCGGCTAAATTTTCCATTTTACTTACAACACCTTCAGCCGTATTGTCACCGAATACGATGTGAAACATTCCGTTTTTAAAATCATAAGTATGAACCGGACTATTAACTATTTTTTTATCATCCGAAGAAACCATAGGAGAATATTGATAGGAAATAATTTTATTTCCGGTTCCGGAAATAAAATTAAATATATCATTCCCACCATCTGCCCATGCTCTTGGACTATAAGGTTTATTTTTATCCCCTATTCTATCACCCGAATCAACCTCATTTAAAAATAACCGTTCGACTTGTTCTTCTTTAGATCTATAAAATAATTCTCTTAAAGATACAAGTCTCCATTCTTTTTCTTTTTGAACTCTAGAAATTCTTAAAAAAACCGGACCTTCTTCATCGGTTCCAGCATAAGGTATCATATATTCCAAATCTTCCAAAGCAGTAGAAATCGCAGGAGATGTATAAAATATATTATTTCTTGTATCACCCCCAACCCACTTTCCACCAGTAACATTAAGAAGAGCACAATCGCTTAGTTTTTTATTTGGTTCTTTTATATTTCCACCTTCATCAAATCCTATGTTAATATAAGATTCATCTGGATTTTTTCCGGCAGTATCTAAAATGGATCGAATCGCAATATTAGCCGGAATCATTCTAGTATCATCTGTAGGCATCTGTGTACTATTAGGATCATTTAAAAATCCTTTACCTATACTTGTAAGAGAATATGCCATACCCTCCTTTGCGGTTGACCATTCTAGATTTTTCTCTGATAAAATTTGATATCGCTCATCACAAAAATACAATTTTCTTCTTTTTACTTTGTTTTCTTTGGTGTCTATATCTTCTATATCGTATATAACACAATCAAAAGACATCTGCCATTTTTGTTTAAATTCATCGGATGTTTTATCAATAGACCCATCAAATAAAGAAATTTTACTATTCTCCTTAATTATAGGTAATATATTTATACTCATTTTATTTCGACCATCGGTTCTAAAAATAAAAGGAGCTTTATCATTATTTTCTTTTGATTTTCTTTCAAAAGTTTCAAAATCATTATTTAATATTAAAAATCCTTTAACCGCCCAGTCCATCAAACTTTCTTCTATACATAAAGTATCGATAAAAAAGAAACGTACAGCAAGCGGTTCGGTGTCAGGTAATTGATTATATAAATATATTTCAATATAATATTGTTGATCGCCTATTTGATGTAGAAATCCTTTATCTCTAATAAAATTTGATGATGTAATATCTAATATCATAATATATTACAGGTTGAATCATCCACGTTTTTTAATAAATTTGCATGTATCTGGTTAAATGAAAAGGTTACATTACAAATAATCTCAGAAGGATCTTGGTGTGATAATTTAACATCTGACAATGATACAGGAAAAGCATGATGATATTTAAATCCTATTACTTTATTATTATATTCGTCTAGGGCATAGGTTGTAACAGTTGTAACAAAATCATACATTGTATTTTGTATAGCACCAATCCCAGCCGAATTATCCTTTGTCTTATAATTAAATTCTGGTATACCGGATTTTTGATCATTAAATAGATTTATCCATTTCCATAAAATCCAATAATTCTTCCAACCATTATCAACAACAAAAGGAACATTTAATCCGGTATAAGAGGGTCTTGATATTGAGGTTGTTTTTAAAACCTGTCCACCGAAAGGAACATCTATAGCCGGAACACTAACAGTAGGAACCGGAGATCCATAACAAGTATATTGTATTGTATCTGGATGAAAATCTTCACTTAATAAAACATCAAACTTACCTTTAAAAAATTTTGGCAAATCCAAAACCAATAAAAATTTATCGTTTCTGGCTCTATTTAAAACAGCTTGATTCATATAAAATACTTAACAACTATTAAAAAAATACTAGAGGATTATAACCTTCCTCTGATTTTAGTTCTTCTTCTTTTTTACTATTAGATTTCCATAATAACTCAGGACCGTATTGTTTATACTCATAATCATATTTATTTTTTGATATATTTGGATTCCATTTTAACAATTCGGATTGAAAGTCTAAACCCTCTTTTATTTCAGCTGGGTTTTCAGCAACTGTTCCTTCGGGTAAATAAACCAAAGGAATCGAAAAGTTAACTTCTTTTTTTATTATATTAACCGTGCCAGAAAGAATCGAGCTTTTTTTGATAAGATCCGAATTATCTATAAAAGGATTCATTCTCAAAGGTCTACCCTGATCATCGGTTTCTCTAACATTAAAATATTTTTGAGCCAATGAAGGTTCTAATATAAATAAAGCCCATACCAAAGACCAAACCCTGTCATCACGATCAGTTTCATTTTTTTTAGAAAATGTATAGTTGGGTAATTGCACGAATTCGGCTATTTCTATAAGAGTATCAAGATCAAATATTTTTACAGCCTTTAAGCTATCCACCCAATAACGGAAATTTGTCATACTTCTATATCTAGTATTCGTATGATTATATATACCTAATCTATTTTCGTTATTATAATGCTGAGACATTCCCTCAAATTTATAAGTTACAACCGATTCGTAATTATGCGTTCGTGCCACTACATCTAAAACCTGTTGACCGTAATTGTTATTTTCGATTAATATAGGCGGTCTACCCCAATCATTGGCTATTCCGATAAGTCTGGTTCCAAAATGATAAGGAGTTATAGTATTAGAAGCAAATATAGCAACTTGTTCTATATTGGTTAAATCGGACACATCTAAAATCTGAGCAACCGTGTTTGTTCGTCCTATTCCTTCACCAACGTCTACCCCTATAATATAATGACTTGTGGGGTTTGGTTGTTTGTAAATTTTATAACTACCTTCATCTGTTGCCAAAATAGGTTCCTTACACTGTTTTTTTAATTCTTCTAACAGTTCGGCTGATATAACCGATTTACCCGGCGCATGGAAAACGTTCTCATGTTCTTGTTGGAATGTTTGTAACGATCCCAATGATTTTATTTCATTCCTTTTCCATTCATCGTCTCTTTCTTCATTTTCGCTCCAATGAACCTTTTCCAGTTTCCATCCGCTATCGGGTTTTTGTGCTTCCAAATATAACTGATAAAATTTATTTTCCTTGTCTGCTCCATTCGGTGTGGATATTCCAACAATCTGACTTTTTTTGGATGATGTAATAGTAGGTATAACAGATTTCCATAATTCTTCCATTAGATCATTTTGTATATGTGCCATTTCGTCAACTATGAGGCATTGATGTGATAATATATTATTAGAAATATATTTATGATTATCTACAACCTCTAAAAATTCATAAACAGGATCATTATTTTCGTATTCCTCTTTTTTTATTAAAGAAATATTAT
>Ga0214921_10002181_pt1 | contig 32248 bp, 28 predicted proteins | sample LL1505_MetaG_FD_177992 | JGI IMG/M metagenome (GOLD analysis project Ga0214921, IMG submission 177992) | Freshwater microbial communities from Lake Lanier, Atlanta, Georgia, United States - LL-1505 | ecosystem: Environmental > Aquatic > Freshwater > Lake | place: USA: Georgia | collected... | reverse complement strand
CAGTAACAAACAATGCACCGGTAGTAGCACCTGCATTAAAAACTGATGCACCTGTTACAGTAAGACTACCATCGAGAAGAGTAGCTCCAGAAACTCCAAGTGATCCTTGGAGAAGAGATCCACCAGTAACAAACAATGCACCGGTAGTAGCACCCGCATTTAAGATAGAACCTCCACTAACAGTAAGGTTTCCACCAATTTGACTTGCTGAACTAATAAAAACAGTTCCCAAAGTAGTTGTTCCAGTTACAACAAAAGTATTCAAAATTGTAGCTTGATCTAAACCAATGTTACCAGCAGTTAAACTTGAAACTGACAAATTACTAATAGTAGAATTAGTAGCAAAAAGACCCTTTGCTCTTACATTAAGTAATCCAGTTCCTTGTAATTGAGTTTGAATATCTTGCGCATTAGCAATGTAACCAAGAATATACTCATCATTAGCTTCATCGTAATATTGAGCTACATAATTTCTATTATATAATTTAAATGTATCGGATGTTGTTACAGCACTTGTAAAAGGAGTTTCTAAAGTAAGAGTTACTGTTCCAGCAACGTTTGTAGCACTTGTAATTTTACGAACATAAGGAGTACCAGATGTAACCTTAATCCACCATCCACCTACAGCCAAAGCATTATCAGTAGTTGCAAATTCAACACTGTTAGTTCCACCTAAAGTAAATGTAGAATCTAAAGCAAAAGGTTCATTATTTCCTACAACATCACCAGTACCGTTATCAACTTCAGTTTGATATCTCTGAATCAAAATACCAGCATCTCTAGATCCTGCTGGACCACTATTTAATGTAAAAGTATTATCAGAGACATTGATAGTAGTACTATTAACTGAAGTTGTTAAACCATTAACATACAAATTTCCAGCAATAAAAGTATCTTGACCAACGTGAAGATTTTTAGCGATACCTACTCCTCCTGCTACAACAAGAGCACCCGACCCAGTACCTTCACTTTGTGCCGTAGCACTAATATTTGTAATACCTCCAACATTAAGATTTTTTTGTACTGCCATACCACCAGACAAAACAAATGCACCATTTGTAATACCATTACTTTGATAAGGCGCATTAATACTCATACCACCATACAAAACAAACGAACCACTTGTTGAATTAAGAGATTCAGTGGTATCAAATATTACAATAGGTTGCTCAAAATACATAGGAGAAAAATTTGAAGCCATTATATTTTTATAAATATATCTTATAATAAAATAACTCAAAACAAACGAATACCAAATTTTTTATAAACACAAAAATACGTTTGTGAAAAACATTTTTATACTATAGTAATTTAATTTACCAATAAAATATTGAATTTTATTTATTACTTTAAAATTAATAGATGCAGAGTTTTAAAGTAACTAATGTCAATGATTTAGAATTAATTTATTCTATCCTTAGAGAAAAATATCCAGGTAATGAAATTGGAGTTCTTTATAATTGGAACATTAAAGAATATACAATTAGTGTGACAGATAAAACTTATAAATATGATCCTGAAATTCCTGTAGATATTAATATACAAGTAGTATACGGCGATAGTGTAACAGGTGATACACCATTACTTTTAAAGAAACGTGGGTTAGTTTATATTGAAACTATTAGAAGTATTTTTGATCTTAGTAAAAAAGAAGAATATCCTGGATTTAAAATGTTTGACAAAACAATTAGATTAGAAAAAGAATTTTCTACAACAGATTATCAAATCTGGACTGATATTGGATGGGTTGATATAAAACGAGTAATTAGACATAAATGCGATAAAGGAATTTATAGAGTTTTAACAGACACTGGCTGTATAGATGTTACAGAAGATCATTCATTAATTTCTTTAAATTTAGAAAGTATAAAACCATCACAACTAAAAATCGGAGATTCACTGTTACATAGTTTTCCAAGTAATTTTGAAACTAATTTTAAAATAGATTCTGAAAAATATAATATTAATGACGACACCTTTACTATTACAGATAAATTACAAGCACAAAATATGTATTTGTATTTGAAAAACATTGGTTTTAATCTATCTATTAATTTTGAAAAAGAAAGCTATATTATAACTAAAGATAAACAAGAATATAAAAATTATACACATTATACAAATGTTAAAAACACTGTAAAAAACATTTTTTATATCGGAAAAACAAATGATTACGTATATGATATAGAAACAGAAATTGGAAGATTTAGTGCAGGAATAGGTGAAATACAACTCAAAAATACCGATTCAATTTTTATAAAATTTAAATATAATCGAGACGATTTTGAAAGGAATAGACGGGATACTTTTAGATTAGCAACAATATGTGGTGACAACCTAACAAAAGATATATTTAATAGAAAACCTATTGAATTGGAATTTGAAAAAGTGTTTCATCCATTTATTTTGTTGACGAAAAAACGTTATATAGCAAATAAATTTGAGAATACAAAAGATCCATTTGATTTAAAAGGTGTCGATGCAAAAGGTATTGCTTTAACAAGACGTGATTATTGTCCAATGGTAAAAAAATGTTATAAAGAAATAATTGACACTATTGTAAATGATAAAACAGCAACAGGAGAATTAGTAAAAAATGATTACGATTCCCTCAAAACTAGTACGGAACTATATAAACAATATATTGACAATATTTATAATTATAAAATTAATATAAAAGATCTTGTCGTATCAGCTATGTTAGCAGCTAGTTATAAAACAAGACCAGTACACGTACAGTTGGCAGAACGTTTAAAATTACGAAAACAAGAAGTTCAAGTCGGTGATCGAATTCCCTATATTTTTATAGAAAGCGATGATCCCAAACGAGCAAAATCAGAATTAGGTGAAGATCCCAAATACGCAATCGAAAATAACTTGAAATATAATAGAAATTGTTATATAGAACAATTAGCTAAACCTATTCTTGGTTTCTATAAAATTGCACTTAAAGATCGTGAAAATCTTCTAGATGAAATTATAGATCATACAAATAATACTTTAATCAAATGTGGAGGTAAAGCATTGAAACCAAGCGACTTTAAAATTGACGAATAACTTTAAAACGACTAAAATCAAAAAATAAAATCAAATAAGATCAAAAAATCAAATAAATAAAATCTTAAACATCGAAACCATTTTTAACTTGAGAAATCCAATAATTTTCAAATTTCATTACATCATTCTCATCTTGTAATGTTGTAAAGGACTTGCATTGTGCACTTGTAATTTTACCAATTGATACACCATCACGTATTTCGTCTAATAATTCATTTACAACCAACATTGTACAAAATTCACCTCGTATTCTTTTATTAAGGGATGTCATCTTATGAGCACATCGAATGAAATCCTCACCATGTCTCCAAAAATAAATATCGGTCATTGCTAGTTGTGTTATTGGACGATTTTGTTTAATAACGACAACGTTTTTATCATCGTCTAATTCTATATAATTATATTTATGATTACCATCACTTGTAAATGTAATTAATTCTAATAAACTACTAACCTTTTCAAATAAAAATTCATACAACACGTTTTCAATATCCCAATCCAACCATTGATTATCATTTGCTACAATCAACGGATCACTGTTGTTTATATATTTTTCAGCTAATAATATAGATCCAATTTGACCTTCTGTTTTATGTTTACATCTAACAATTGTACATTTAGGTACAAGAGATAATAACAATTTATCAATATCTGAATCATCTTTTATTATAAATATATAAGTTGCATCAATTTTTAAATTTTGAATTACCCAAGAAATCATAGGTTTTCCCATAATGTCTACATAAGCCTTTTCTGTATTTGTACCAATATGTAAACGCAATCCAGCACCCATCATAGGAATTACTATATTAATACGTTTTCTAAACATCGTAGGTTTTACAATACCATGATTTTCATTTTGATAATACGTAATATGTCTCATTATATCTAATACATTTATAGAATTTATAAAACATACTTTGCATCCAGTCATCCTGGCAACTTTTATATTATCTGTATTATCATCAACAATTATACATTCTTCTGCAGAAGACCCAGAATCAACTATACAATTAAAAAATGATTCCAATAATGTCATTTGTTTTGTAGAGACAACCCGATCAATAGGACAAGCTCTAACACCACCATTAAATTTTGTAAATGTATCCTTACCTCGCTCACTTGTATATACATTATAACCATTATTAGATAATTCTATGACAATATCATATACTTCCCGTAAACATCTATTGATTATCACAGTCTTGGTTTGTAACATAATTCTATATTATATAATAAGATTTAAAGAAACATATATAGAACGAAGTATTAATAAAAAACTTAATTTAAAAACATATTTTTTATTAATATAGAAAAGATGTCAGTAGATTTAGCTAACGCAACAAAAAAAAAAGTATTTTTGTATCCAAGTGATATAGCAGCATACATAGGTCAAAACCAATACGATTTTGTAACACCTTTTGAACGCTTATGGAAACGTTGTGATACTGAATCTTATTCTGAAATTATAAATCAAAGTAAAGAAAAATTAGATTTTCATAAAAAAGAATTGGATGATTTAGAAAAACAACGTAACAATTTACAAACTGAATTAGACAATAAAAAAATTACTAAACGACAATACAAATTACGTATAGATAAAATTGATAAAAATGTTGTAGAAATAAAGACAGAATCAAAATCATTGGAAAGTAAAATTGACAGTATCGATTTAGATCAACAACAAAGATTAATTAAATCTATTGGTAAGGAAAATGTCCAATTATTACAATCAGACGTTGTAGAGACTGAAGATAAACAAAAAAATATCACAACAATTTTAGAAAATATGAATTTATCAGACGACAAACTTGCATTATTACAACGTGAAACTACAAGTTTTATTAATAAAACTCATGGGACATTACGAGAAGATTCAGCTATAGAAATATACGAACGTAAATTTGGTATTAAATTAGATACATCTCAAAAATTTTACAAACGTCAAATTCATATTTCTGAAAAATTCGAATGGTATATTGGAGGACGTCTTGATGGTATTTATATAGATACCGAGCATCCTGAACGTAGTTATATTGTAGAAATCAAAAATAGAATGCGTGGATTTTTTTCTACTTTACGCGAGTATGAAAAAACACAAATCCACTTGTATATGTATCTTTTAAATCTACCTATGGCTAAACTAATAGAAAAATATGGATCACAAATAAGAACTACTGTAATTTATCAAGACGATTCTTATTTAGAGAAAATTTTAACAGGTTTAGATATTTTTATTAATAATTTTGAAAATCGTTTTTTAAAAGACGCTTTGTATAAAATAAAATTCGTAAACAGTGATAATGATAATAAAAAAAAATTATGTCGTCAATTGTATTTGGATGATATATATAAAAAATCGTTTGAAAACTTGGAAGATGACTCTGAAGAAGATTGTTTAATAGACGATTTATAAAATCTTGATTCATTGTATTTTAAAAATTTTTTTTAACGGTATATAGTAATGGAAACAATTCAAAGTCCGAATATAGAAACTTTGGTAGATATGATTTTTTCAAAACCACCAAAACCTCCTTGTACATATACGCTAATGTTACCAGAAAATGTGATCGCAAATCAAGTTACGATATTTCAATTACTAATGAGCTTTTTAATAGCTGGAGCAAAACATTTATATGGAGATCATATAACACCTGAACAAATATCAGAAAGACAATTTGAAGAATTAAAAGATTATATTGAAAGTATAGGATACATTATACGATATAATTACAAATATCTTGCAATTAATGATGATAATGATCTTTCACCATTACAACAGCCTAGAATAATTAATATATGGTTTGAAAAATACTTTCAAAAAACGGATTGTCATGGAAGAAAAATTGGTTAAAAAATGAATTAAATTAACATATTAGTTAATTTAATATGAACAAAGTATATTTAAATGACAATACAGCTTTACGTATAAACAATTTACCATTGGATATTATCTATAAAATATGTCAATTTATAAATATAGTTGATATATGCAAGTTGAAAAGAATAGATAAAAAAATGTTTTGTAGTATTTCACGTATACAACCAGATTTGTTATCATATCAATTAAAATTACAACGCGATTTTATAAATTGCAAGTCTTTTTATAATTGGTTAAATGCATATTTAACTAGTCATTTACATCAATATAAAAAGATGTTTTACAAAGATTACCAATTTTTACATAGGAGCAGAAATTTACAATTTTACATCAAAAATTTTAATAAATACACTAAATATATTAGACCAATATCATCTTATAATATTACAAATTCTTTATTTGACATCGTTTTTACTTTTTACACAAATAATAATTTTTGTGATATAAATCTTTTTCAGAATAAATTACTCTTACTCGTATTTTACAATTTTTTAAAGCTAGAATATTATCCAAATTCAGACAGTTATGATTTTAATTATCGTTTCAACTTTTTAGAACAAAATTCAAACAACTATGTAGATGATTTAAAACTAAATTATTATAATACTATTTTATATAAATTTCATTATCGAGATTATATACCTATTACTTTTGATCAAATGTACACTATTTCACATTGTGTCACATCCATTGCTATCATTAAAAAAATATTGGGATATAAAGCATTTGATTTGAGTAATACAGTATTAAATTTATGTTGTTATGATTGCAATGAAGATTATCTTATTGAAATATGTAATATAAAAAGAGCGTTTTGGAAAGACGAACTCATTTCTCATAATTACAAAGAGTTTAAAACAATGTTGCAAAAAAATAATCCCTATTATTATCATTTTTTACAAAACAGAGAAACTATATTAATTAATTCTATGATTTACATAAAAAATCCAATTACAAATAGAAGATTGCGAGTTGATAAATCTATTTATCATAATTTAATTCAAGATTTAGATAAATATAAAATACAAAAAATAACAAATTATATCAGTAATCAAAAAAATTATTTTCGAAACAAGTTCTTTAATTAAAAAAATCGGGGTTTTTTTATTTAAATCGTTTAACTTATCCTTATTCCAAATATTGTATTTGATATTCGACACATTTTAAATTATATCTATTATAATTTTGTAAAATATATTCAAACATTTCAAAACGATTTTCAAATTTTGATTTAATAGATACATTTTTACGATTGCAAGAAATTACAACTAAATTATTTATAAAAGAAGGACCTTGTAAAACAAGTATATTGGATAGATTATTAGCAATTGTTATCGTATTTTTATGAGTTTGATTGGCAAAATAATAGACAAAAAAATTTTTATATAAGCTATAAACAAAACGAATATCTTTACGTAACATTAGTCTATCATTTTTATTTTTAGATTGACACATTAATAATTCGTAAAACGTTAAATCTCCTCTATTGTCAATTGTATTAAATGTTTCTGGTAATAACATTAAAAATGAAAACAAACTTTCATATAAAATATTAAATTTATGCTCATATGCCTTATTTCTCATAAAATTATTACGAAAGGCCTTACATAAAAATAAAAAATTATTAGCTGTACAATAATCATCCACGTAAAAATATATATTATAAATTATATCAAACGATAAATCAGACAACATATATTATATAATTATTATATAATATACAATTTATTTTTATAACAATTTAATTTAATTTATAATATACAAAAACGTTTTAAAATTTGTGTTTTTTCTTCTTCTGTTAATTCTAGTTTTTTCGTTTCTAGTTTTTGTACTAGTAAATTATTTTGTTTTATATAATTTAAAAATTCTCCTTCTGCATATTCTTTACTTTGTTCAATTAACATTCGTCCTACTGCTGTGACAATAGACCCCAATTCTTTTAAAATTAAATTACCCTGTCCTCTACCTAAAAATCCATAAGTCGAATTCAATGATACTTTAATAGCTAATTGTGTAGAATTCAAAATATCTTCTAATAATTTATTACCAGTTTTAGCAGCTTCCGCCATTTCTCGTTTCACTCTTTTACGTTCAGCGTACAATTCTTCTAATAATGCTGGTAATACACCTTTATTTACAATTTCTCCTGTATCAGGATCTATATGTGGCTGAACAACTGTATAATTATAACTTACATCGCGTTTTTGAAACTTTTCATCAGAAGATCTAGTTTTCTTTTCAGGATCGTGAATACGACAGTAATAGCCAGTTATACCAAGTTCATTTGTTATTTCAAAATATGCTTGTTTTCCACATACTTCACCCTTACTTTTACCACTTTTACCAATAGCTTGGCACGTTTGTCTTAATTTATACTCAACTTTATCATCCCAAGCAATCGTTTCATAATTTACACCAGGTATATCTAAATACTTGGAATCCATTACAAAAGCACTATAACATAAATTTCTACTAATCATAATAGTTGGATACAGACTCGCAAAATCTAAAACTGCTATATTATCATTAAAAAATCCACAAGTAGGTTCTAAAACAGTTGCTCCTGTAAAACTATCATCTACAGCATCTTCATTTGACCACATTCTAGAAATATCATAATTCTTGCTTTTATACTTGAATCGAATATTGTAAAACTCTTTTTCTATTTCAGTATCTGAAAGAATAACAATTGTTGTATCATCCACAATTTCAGATAATCTACCACTTATTTTTATCCGTTTATTACCTTGACTTCCAGGATCTATTTCAATATATGTTTTATCACGAATTAATTTTTCATAATCATCAAAAGGATGGGGTTCTTTTAATTTCAAATGTATAGGATACGCATCTTCATTAAAATTAGTGTGAGGAACAAGAAAATCCATTTGTCGAGCTTTTCGTAAAACTTGAGAAAATACTTTAATTGTTTGACCACGAGTTGTAAGAAACCCAATAGGTACAAATGTAACATTTGCTAACTGCATAATATTTGTTAAAATGAGCTGTTTATCAACTAATTTTTGTAAAAGAGCTGTGTCCTGGATGCAATATTCAGCAATAGTTTTAATTTTATCTGGATCACCAGATTCATAATAATTAAAAATATCTTTAGCACTAACATCATTTTTGTTTTCTTTTAATATTTCTGATGCTATGTTGTCTAATTTATAACTTGAATATTTTTTCATTCCACGTTTATAATGAATTAACAAATCATAATTCAAACGACCAGGAATATAAATTCTATTAAATTCACTATCACCATATGCACTAGAACTAAAATATTCTCTTTTCATTTCAGCTTGTTTTTCTGTCATTCTGCTTAATTTTTTCAATACGTGACCTGAATACACTGTTTTAGAACCAGTTTTTTTTTTTGATGCTAATCCACATAAAACTGCTCTTTCTATTAAATACATACAATCAAAACTATCACCATTATAAGTATAAAAAATATCAGGATCCATACGTGAAACGATTTCAACCCAACGTTGAATCAATTCTTTTTCATCTTTACATTCTTCAACAATTACATTAGGATCATCTATTTTACTACAATGTTTTAATGTAAGTAAATGTTTAATTAATGTGTCTTTATCATTTGTATAACGATATGTAGTTGCAATTTGAAAAATTTCATTTGGATAAACAATGGCGCCACCGGAATCTCGTATTTTAAATTCAGGATCTGGAAATGTTCTATCGTGACTATATACTTCAATATCCCAAGATGCTTGTAAAAAATTACTTATATCTTGAATTTCTCGTAACGAAACAACTGATCTTCTATCAATACTAACTTCAACTTGAGTTGTAGCAGAATCTCTAGTTGTACGATATTTACCTTTTGGTATGCGTATCCAACCAGCCATTAAAATATCCTTTATATGACAATATCTCATAAATGGTTCAAAATTACTTTCATATAATTTAAATTTAGTCGGACAAGTAGTAACATTTGGAATTGTCGTAGCTTTTTTAAATAAATATCGACTTTTCATCAAAGCAGAATAATTATTAAAAACTAATTGTATAAATTTATATTGCTTTCCATTTCGAAATCCAAACAAATCTTTTTTTTCAACTACTCTAGATTTATGTTTACCATTCTCTCGTGCTAAAGGATTAGTAAAATCACGTAATGCATAACTAGATTCAATGTAATTTAAAAAATGTTGCAATTGAACTCTATTAAAATTATTGGGTACTTTTATATAATAAAAAGGAGTAAAACCAGTTATTTTACATGTTACTGATACACCAGTCTTTGTTACACCAAAACATCTAATAGTATATACATCTTTGTTTTTAACATTAGAACCACGTGAATCAAAACTCATATCATCATCATCATTATCATCATACTCATCTTGAGCCCACCATTCTATAATTTGAATATCTATATCAGACTTATAAAAATCATCAGGAATTTTTATATAATTTGATTTATAATAAGCTTCCATTTATATAATATTAATATTTAATAAATTTCATTTTTTTCAAATAAACTTTTTCCCAAAAGTTTTTTTTAAAAGTTATTTTATATATGCCAAAATTTATTTTTGTTCGTCACGGTTATTCATGTACCAATGCTATGGGAAATTTAGTAGAATCGAGTATTGTCAAACATACAGATGCTAAACAGTTTTTAAAATATCAGGATAAAACTAAAACTGTATTTGATTCAGATATACGTCCATTAAATGACCCCGTATTAACAAATCTTGGTGTTGATGCGTCAATTCACAATGGTTGTGTTATCAATAAAGTCCTAAGAACATTAGGTACTAATACAGGAAACCAAGAATTTAATATTGATAAAATAAATATAATAGCATGTTCTCCATTAATTAGAGCTATGGAAACTGCATATTACATGTCAAGGAAATGGATAAATCCGCCTAATAAAATCTACGTATTACCCTTTTTAAGAGAAATTGATGAAGGGAGTTCTGATAAATTTTCAGAAATTAGTATAGAAAAAATAAATACTTCACCAGGATATTCTATGAAACCCTTATCTGAACAAAAAGAATACTTGGAAAAACTAGGTATATTGGATTTTTTTGATTTTTCATTTGTAGAAGCATTTCCTGAACAAAGATTACAACCTGGAGATATTAAATTATTTTTAAAATGGTTTGCCATGTACTACGTACCACTTGTAGTAGAACCAGTTGAAGATTTAAATATATTTATAGTATCACACGCTGGCGTATTACGAGATTTTGCCAGAACCGGTTTTGTAAATAATTCAGGATTTGTAGTTAATACAAAATATTCATCATTATCTAAAAATATGATCGCAAAAGGATATGTATTATTAGAACCTTTTTTAGATAAATATAATTTTTTCAAAGATTACACAAATAAAATATACAATCAGGAATATTATTGTCCATCTGATAGATGTGGTCAATTGTGTTCAGTTGTAAATTTACCAAGTGATAAATTAAAAACATTAAATTTAGAATGTGAATTATCCTATGAAAATTAATATAAAAAATTCGTCCAATTTTTTATAAAAATACCTAAAGTAAAAGTAATATGTCAACTCCGTTAGCAACTATATTTCACGGTGATGTGACTTTAGAACAAGGCAGTGACGTCACACAATTTGGATGGGGTGATATAACTATTAACAGACGTTGTATTATACAAGGTGTAGAAAATAGCACAACAAATACAAATGGTGCTTTAATTGTTGCTGGTGGCGTTGGTATTGCAAAAACATTAAACGTACACGAAAATCTAAATGTTTTATATGGAATTACTAATTTAACAGAAACGCATATTGATACAGACAATGGATCTTTTACAGTAACAGGTGCAAATACAGCATCTATTCAAGTTGGAGATGTTGTTAATGTAAAAAGTACAGGTGGAAATGTTAGTGTTGTCTCTGAAATTGCAAGTTTACAATTACACGGAGGATTAAATTCTTCACACGCAGTTGATATTGTTGCATCAGATACAAACGGTGGAATTTCATTATTATCTGGTACAGGTGGTGGTGGGATTTCGATTATATCAGGATCTGGTGGTATAACAGAAACGACATCAAATGGTAATGTTATAATTACAGCAAATAATGGCACGGGAAGTTTTAATGTAAATACCCAATCAGCAAATCAAGATTTAACAATAAATCTTGGAGGTTATACGGATTCTCAATTAAAAATTATTAGTCAAGGTAATAATACAACTCGAACAGCACTTTATATTAATACTGATCATACAAATGGTAATATTCAAATATCTAATGCGAATGGTTTAGGAAATGGTTCTATATCTCACCTTACTGGATCAGGTGGATATACAGTTGTAACAAATACATCTGGGCAAATATCCATGACATCTAGAGGTGCAGGATCATCTTATATTGTAGATAGTTCAGGTTATAATCAAAATATGGTAGTTGGTGTAAATAACTTGACAGATTCTAGTTTAATATTGAAAAGTTCGGGTACAAATGTATTAAATACAGCCTTACAAATTCAAACTACATCAAGTACAGGTAATATATTAATTGATCAACCAAATCTATCCGTTGGAAAGGTTAGTATTTATACAGGTATGAGTGGATTGGAAACTACAACGCAAAATGGTGGTTCAACTGTAATTACTACTAACGGAGCATCGAGTACATTTACAAATAGTACTACTGCAGATGGGCAAGATTTAAACATCTCAGTTACTGGTAATACAAATTCTAAAGTGAACATTACGTCTTCTGGAACTGAGAGTGATGCCATTTCTATATCTACAAGTGTTGGCGGTATTCGTTTAGATGGTAATAGTGGAGTAGAAATTGAAACTATTGATACTACAAATGGTATTCAAATTGCTAGACAAACTTCTAATATTCCTGTACATATTGGTACAACAAATAGTACAACTACAATACACGGTCATTTAGATGTTAAAGGAACTACTACCACTATAGAATCAACTGTTGTAACAATTGATGATAATATTGTTGTTGTAAATAATGCGCCATCTGGTACAGGTAACGGAGGTTTAGCAGTTAAACGTTATCAATCTGCAAATGATGCAGCTTCTGGAGATGTAGTTGCAGATGTTCCAGATCACAGTGGGATTGTACAAAATAGTAGTAATACTTCTACAACAATTCATCTAAGTTTAAGTGCAAGTAATGTAGATGATTATTACGCTGGGTGGTGGGTGAAAATTACTGGTGGTACAGGTCAAGATCAAGTTAGAAGAATTCGAAGTTATACTGGAAGTACACGTATAGCAACTATTTACAGTACACTTGATCAAACCACACTTTTATCTAATCCAACTCCAGTTGAAGGAATGGACTTTTCTACTATACCGGATAATACTTCAACTTATGCATTATTTCCATGTGAATTTGTTATGATGATATGGGACGAAACACAAGATGAATTTGCATTTGTTTGTAGTAATCTTGATCCTGCTACAAACACTTCATTTGTTCATTATTCTGATTTGCATATAAACGACTTGGTTGCTAATGATTTGACAATTAATAACATCAATGGATCTCCTGCAGATATTACAACAGTTGTAAATTTGAATAATAATTCTACAACTCCTGTTACTATTACTGATTTTCCAAATACATATGGTGTATATATGGTGTTTGTTAAACCGTTAAACGATAATAGTAGAGCACATGCTATTTTTACTATAGGTCGAGTTGACGCTGCAAATATTCACGGTACTTCTATAAGAATTATGTCTGTAAAAGGAGTTTACAATGATCAATTAGATATGCAATGGCCACAAAATGAGTTACCACAAATAATGTATAGACCTTATCCAAACGGTATAGGTGGTACAACTAATTTTAAATTAAAAATTGTTAGTTTATAAAATGCAAAAATGCACAATTATAGGTTTTAAATTAATAGGAATATTACTTGTTAATTTAAATTGTTTTAATTTTTTTTACTTTTTTGTCTTTACCTTTGTTTTGAGTAGTACTTAAGCATAAATATTTGGAACACCAATTTTTAAACCAATAAGAATGAACAGATAAAGATAAAGCTCCCATTGTTATAAACATAAAATTAGTTTTAAACTTCCAAGTTAAAAAAATATGATATACAATTCTTGTTAAAAAAAATGTTAAACCAAATGTATAATCTTTACGTAAAAGTTGATTATAACTTCCTGTACTTAGAAAAATTGTAGGTAATTCTTCTATTAAATACAACATATATAACCCTGCAGCATTTATTCTAAATGATACAATACTAACAATAATATATACAATATGATGAAAGTATCCAGTTAAATTACACATGTATTTGTGATATTTATTATACCCTACAATACAATCAGTTATAAAATATGCCATTAAATTCAATACGGATAACTGTAATACAAATGCATCTGTACCTTTACTAATTTTCCCTAAATATATATCAGTATCAAAATTAGAATTAATGTATTTATAATTGAAATATAAACTAACTAAAAATAATGTTACCGATGCCTTTATTGATAAAATATGAGCTCTTTGTTTTTCACTTAAGTTTGGATAACGTTCTACAGTTTTAGAATACATAAGATAATAATCTACGGCAAATAATGTTATAAAACCAGATGATAATAGTAAATTCATAATGGCTTGATGTAATGTATTTTTTGAAATTAATATTTTAATTTAGGCGTGCCTTTGTTAAAATTATTTTATTAATATATAATAATTACGATGTCAGATCGAATTGGTGAAAATTACAATAGATATGTAAAAACAAATTATTCTGAATATAATGTAAAACAATTTGATCAAAACAATTTTCAAAATGCATATGATGAAAATTATAACAAGTCATATAGTGTATCACAAGAACCTGATATTGTTTACAAACATGTAGAACATTATATTAGTATTTCTTCAAGAGATCGAAATCGTACAAACTATCCAAATGTTAATAGTTATACTGTCAATTTGCCTATGGAATTTAGAAACATATCATCTATTGAATTGATTCAAGCTATTATTCCAGCTCAAAACGATGTTGATCAAGAACCTTATTTATTATTAACAATTGATGAATTACCAGATGTAATGATATCAAATGATAAAAATATAGCCAATTCATTTGCTATTTTACAGTTAAGTGCACCTATTACAGTTGGTGGATTTATTCAAATTGATAAAAGAATACACGAAAATACAGTATTAACATTTAAAACCCCTAAAGCTAATTTAGCTAAAATGACAGTTTCTATTAGAGACTGTCTAGGTGATTTGTTTAATTTTGGAAGTGATGCAAGTTTGCCAAATGCTCCGTCAAAAAGTCTTCAAAATACCTTTATTTTTAAAGTTACAACTTTAGAAAAGCGAAGAGATCAATTATCACATAGAAATGTGTATTAAGAAATGTTAGTCTAAATTCAAGATTTTTATTAATAATATAATTATATGTTTGCCCGCATTGTTCTGTTTTGTTTTCTAATTAAAAAGTGTATAACAAAAGTAGATTGTTCTACAAATACATTTAAAATTTCTACACAATGCCCGATAATTGCGTGTGATATTTATGCATTAAATAACATCAAGAAAAAAACACCTTGTATTTCCTCAAGCGGAGAGAGATCTTGTATTATCGAATATAACTTAGGAGGACAAATTGTAACGTGCAACTCCGTTGCATCTAAACGACTCACAGGAGGAAAGCCTATCTCGTGTTAAATGTTTTAGTCTAAAATACAAATTTAAATTATAAATTATAAATATAAATTATAAATATAAAACAATGACGTTTTCAAAATTATTTACATGTTTACTTTCCGTAGCAATTTTAGCAACACCTTTACCTAGAAGAAATGGTAATAACATAAGAAATAAAGCAAGATATAAAGGTGAATCTACTTAATTTTTAAATAAAATTACAAAAAAATGATTTTTATTTAAAAATATTTTATATTAAAAGTCTTTACACCGTTTTATATTTTGCTTTATTTCTTATGTTATTTCCTTTATTTTTAACTTTTGGGTCTATTTTCAGTGCACTTATTTTACCACCAAATAACATTATTTGTTTTCCAGAAAGAGATTTTTGCACATTTGAAAATTTCATTGATCGAACAGGTCAAAGTTTATTGGTAGAAGTAAATAGAAATGGTGATGTCGTTGGTTCAGCTACTGGTGTAGTATCTGGTGATATTGATGCATTTGAAATTAATCATCCAGGTGCACGTTGTTGGGGAGATGGTACTACATTAAAAATTACACCAGATATTCAAGCAGGTGATTTAGTTACAGTTAAAAGTGGCGCTCTATTATTAGGTGATATGACTATTTCAAATGGGTACATTACTGATTATAGTTTAGCTGGCAGGACATTAACAATTACTGGTTTTGTAGGTTCAACTGTTATCGCCGGTAATGTTGAAGTTAGAGTTGTAAATCCATTATTATTAGATACACCAGTTCAAAAAAAACAAATTAATGCAGTAACTGGTCCATTAACACCAAACGTAGGATTTTCATCTGGAATAGAAATTATTGGAACTACATTTAAGGCAACATTTACTTTTACTACTCAACAATCTGCCGATATTGCCGCAAGTGGAGAAGGTATGTCTCTTCGTATGTGGCAAGAAACAGCAGCAAATGGTGCACGTCAAGGATTAACTATTTCTGAATATGGCGAAGTTGGTGGACCTTGGTCAAGTGTTTGCCCACAAGGTCCTCAAAATCTTGGAAGTCCATTGGTAAATAGCGTAGCAGTATCTGGTAATTTGATCAAATGGTTACCTGGTCAAGATATTATTAGTGCACCAGCTACTACTGGTTTTAGTGTTAATGTATTACGTGGTAATCAAGTTTATGGTTATCGTACTCCAAAAACAGATAATCAAGTAACTTTTGATTTAACACCATTAGCAGCAGGAGACATTATTGAAATGAGATCTATGATTGGAACAAAAATGTCAGATCCTTTAATTATGACTTACCAACCCCAAGATATAGTTCCAACTATTACATCATTACCAGCAAATAATGCTATTACAGAAGTTCAAACTGAATTAATTATTTTAGAATCAAATACACATCAAATTGTATATACATTAGATGGATCTGCAGTATTAGATGCAAACAATAAGATTTCACCTACGGCAATTCTGTATTCTACACCAATTCACGTTACCAAATCATTTACATTACGAGCAGTGTCATTTGATCGTTCAGGTAAATTTAGTACAGAATTAACTGGTAAATTTGCACCACCAGCTGTTATCTTACCACAAGCAATTACTACAGCACCTAATACAGTTGTAGAAAATGGCGGTATTACATTATCTTGGACAAAACCTGATGACCCAACCATTAATGGTTTCGGGGTTGAAATCTTTACTACAGATGGTGTTAAAGTTGGAACAACTCGTGTTATTACAGCAACAACCTTAATTATTAAAAATCTTGTAGTTGGTACATCTTATCAATTTTCTGTAATGACACAAAATGCAGGTGGATCAAGTGCACCTAGTCCAAAAACAGCAGCTCTTGTATTCCCATCACCTACAGATATTATTACAATCACTGGTGCAAGATACATTGCTAATAGACAATTTAGAATTACCGGAACTGGTAGTGTAGCAGCAACAGCTACCTTGTATTCAACAAATGCCGATGGAACTATTGGTACAATTATTTTCAGAAGAGGAACTACAACACCTATTTCAGCACCAATTACATGTGCCGGTGGAGTATGTCAATTCACAATGGATGTAAGAAATAATGCAGTTCCACTTGTAAATCCAGGACGTATTTATGTAAAGTCTAACCGGGGTGGTGTGTCAGGACCATTCGTCATAGGTTAAAATAAGCTTTTAAAAAAGCTTAACCAAAAAATTAACTAAATAAGCTTTTAAAAAAGCTTAACCAAAAAAAGCTTAAAATTACTTTAAATAAAAATTTTAAAAGTAAAATTTTTATTTTCAATCGTTTAGTCTGTTTTAGATAAAAATCTACTACTCATACCTCCTCGTGGACCAAATTCTTGTGTTTCGATACTACGAACTGGTTTAGGTTCTTCAATACCTAATTTATCATTAAAAATATAAAAAGTTCTTTTTTGATATTCTTCTTCTCTTGGATTACAACTTTGTTTATTGCTAATAGGAGGTAAATGTGGGAATCTCATATCTTCGGAAACATAATTTAAATTACCATGTCCAGTTTGAAATTTGGCTGGCATTGTTGGGAATGGTAATTGTCCAAATATATTTTTAATGTTACAGTTAGTCATAACTCCTCCATTTTCTCCATATCTTAAAAAAGAATCTTTATCAATTTCTTCTGATGGAACAAAAAGATGATCTTTTATAGTCATTCCGTAATAATTTAATTTATCCTTTGCTTCTAATAAATCTCTATGACTAGTAGTTACGAACTTTAATCGTTTATTATTATCACAATTATGACGTTGAATAGCACAAGAATCATCTCGTGTTCTATTAAAGTCTCTAGCTTTGTTACTTGACATTATACATATTATAAACAAAATAATTTTTGTTAAATTTTGTTAATTAATTAACTTACTTCTTAATTAATTAACTTACTTCTGAATTGTTGTCTACTTCTGAATTCTTGTCTACTTCTGATTTTTTTTCATTCACATCAAATGAAATTTGTACATTGGATGTATTAAACTTTAATAATACATTTTCAGAATTTATATTAATATTATATTCATCATCTAATTTATTAATATTGTCATTTAAATTTGAACTAAAATGTACGTTTTCATTTTGATTTGTACTAGAATGATAACTCGAATTTGTATGATTATCTAAAAGAGGATCTGTTTCTTGAGGATCTGTTTCCGGATGACCTAAATTTTTTGTATTTAATAAATTTTCAATAATTTTATTTACTAAAAATTCAGTTATACCATTACTTCTAATTTGTTTAATATAAGGTAATATTTCACTAATTGCTAATAATATACCTAGTGATATTGTAATAATATTATCCATTTAAATACATATAATATTATATCTTTAAATTACTTCAGATTTATCTTTAAATTACTTCAGATTTTTACTCGGATTTATTAATTAAAAACAGGTTGCCATTTTTTAAAATTTCTATTAAATGTGCACGGTAATAAAATACGTTTAGAATCAGTTGTTTTAAATAAAAGTTTCATTTTTGCCGATTCGCTAATTCCTCTAACATATAAAATTCCTTCAAGATTGTTACTCTTTTTATTGTATACATTATAAACATCAGTGTACTTGCCCATTTCTATATATTTTTCAGAATCTTGCTTATCCATTACTCCAACAAAACGTGTTTTTTGAAAATGTTTTACACGTTCTAAATAAGATATTTCATTTTTATAAATAAAATTATTACTGAATACTTTGATTAAATTTTGATTTTGATCATTAAAAATAGGATGTATATTAATAGTCATATGATTATTTAAATTTTTTAATTTTTCACGCGTAACAGAAAAGAGTATTTCATTTAACACTGTATATCTTAATTCATAAGACATATTTATAATAGATTTATTTTTTATCAAAATATCTGTTAACAAATATTCATAATTATCAGCTTTTTTATACATATAGCCTTCCAATAAAAATTCGTCGTCGAATAAATGATTGATTTCCAAGAAAAAATCACCTATTGTACCTTGTTTATTCGTTTGATCAGCAATGTTATCTGGAAAAAAATATAAAATATTATAATTATTATTATTACTAGATTCCAAACATGATTTTTTTGTGATTAGCAAATAATACTTTTTATTATTATTTGGTATAATATAATCAAAAGACAATCCAGTATTAATATCTTTATCAAAAGATAAAGTAGATAATTTTGTATTTAATAAATGTTCATTATACGTGTTTAACAATGGTAACAAAATATTTTGTTTTAATACGCCAATTTGCGAATATGTAACACTTTTGTTAATAAAAGACATAGTAATTCTAAATATAAATTGATATTTGCAAATATTTTTCATTTTTTTATTGTAATCACAACACGTTTCCATTCGTGTAAATTACAAAAATTTTTTAATGTTTAATCTCAGATTAACACAATGTCAGTGTGTTTAGAAGGAAATGTATTTATAGATGGAGGACAAGTCCAAAATATCTTAGTCACCAACTCCACAGTCGCAAATAGTAGCATTGTAACAAGTTCTGTAAATATGATGGGTTTAAATGGAGTAGAACAAAACATTATAAATGTCGCTAATCCAATTAATAACCAAGATGCTGCAACTAAACGATATGTTGATAATTTAGATATTGTTATATCCAATGTTACATTATCAAATACCAATACTACTACAATATCAAATTATGTTAAAGGTAGTTATGTTATTACAATTAGCAATTCTGTTTTAAACGGACCATCCGGTATTTTTCATGTAACAAAAAGCGAAAGTACACAACAAGCACATATTGTCAGAACAGTTGCATCACCAGGATACAATACTAATGTATTTTTAAATGTAACGTGGCCATTAAATTCTGGAATCTTGTTAAATAAAACTGGGAATAATTACAATGGAAGTTATCGCGTTAAGGTAATGTAAAAATACAAGTATTTTTAATTAAGGTAATGTAAAAAATACTTGTATTTTAATTAAGGTAATGTAAAACTATTCTCTAACTTCAATTTCATTTTTTAAATTTGTTAATCTTGCTTTTATCTCGATTAATTTATTATTTAATTGTATCAAATATTCTTTTTTTTCAATCATCTTGTTAACCATTAAGATGTCATTTTCTATAGTTCTAATCATACTAGATTCTAAAATAGAAATCTTTTCATCGTGTTTACCTTCGCCTTCGTTACCTTCGTTACCTTCGTTACCTTCGTTACCTTGTTTATTACATAAATCAAATTTTTCAACATTGTCAATTTCTTCCATAAGTACATCTATCTCGTTCAAATCATCTAGATTGTCTTTTACAAGATCATCTTCTGTTTCTTCGTCTACATTAAAAGTCATTTTTAAAAAATTATTAATACCATATAGAAAACTAGCAAATAAAACAAATCCGATTAAACTCTCCCTTTTCATAATATATATATCACTAAGATATAAATAAATATTCATATTTTTATTAAATTAAAGATTCATATATTTAAATATAAATTATATGTATTTAAATAATCTTGAAAAACAATTAAACTTCCTTTGGTTTTAAAGGAATCGGTTCTGCCAAATCTGACAAATCGTAATTATCTTCTGAAGACTCTTGAGGTTCAGAGTCTTCTGGAACTTGTGCTGTAGGTTGAGCAGCAGATTGAGGAGCAGGTTGAGCAGCAGATTGAGCTGCAGATTGAGGAGCAGGTTGGGCTGCTGCTTGTAAAGAATTAGTAATAAATTGAACAACTTTGTGTAATAAACTAGCATCATTCAAAGTATATGCTCCATGTCTTTGACCCTTTACAGCACCTTGAATTAATAATTGTTTTGCCATCTCTAGATTGATTTCTTGATCTATAATAAAATTAAGTAATACATCACACGAACGTTTCAAAATTTCTGCTTCTTGAAGCAAAAATGCTCCTTTTTGTTGAGCAACTTCAACATACTTTGATAAAATTTCAACGGCATTATTGTCATTTAAAGTGATAACAGCGGGTTCTTCGACGTTTGACATTATTTTATATCTATATTATAAAAAAAAACATTACAATGAACACACATCCCTTTTTAAAGTTTATTTTAGTTAAAATGTTAATTTTTTAATGTATTTTAATAACAATTATGACTATAGTTGGAGATTTAACAACAGAAACTATAAATTTAATCTTTAAAGAATGTGAAAAGGAAAAAAATAAAAAACGATTAGCATCAATTATCAATAATATAACAGATATCGCTTTTAAAAATATCCAACCATACCTATACACAATTATGGCAATATTGGTTTTACTTTTTGTAATTAATTGTTTTCAATTTTACTATTACATTAAATTATTTATCACAAGTAATAACTTTGACAATCACAACATTGATGATATTATTACAAAAACTTTATAAATAAGAAAAATTATTTTATTGTGTATTAATATAAACAACAAATGTCTAAATCAAGTAGAACAACTCAGTTCGCTGGTCTTTTAAATACCAATACATTAATTCTTAGAGATAAATCTTCTATAACTCAAGGTACTGCTATCACAAGTGGTGTTACATTAAATTCTCAATGTGGCGCTATCAGAACTGTATCAGCTGCAACAGGAGCACAAAGTGCTCAATCATTTACTGTAACTAATTCAGATATTACAGTCGATTCTATAGTTTTAGCTAATATTATTGGATATACTGGTTCAACTGGATTACCACATGTTTACGTAGATGATATTACATCCGGATCTTTTAAAACAGTTATTCAAAATTGCTCTACTTCTGCATCATTAAATGGTGCCCTTAACATTGGATACATGTCCTTGTAAAATACGATCTAACATTTTGTACATTTTATATAAAGCGTGTAAAATTTATATAAAATAAAAATGCATCCATTCGTTATAATCTAGACACTATTTATATGTTTACGGTGATAAAATAAAATATATGCATCTTTTGTCAAAATACTTTGATTAGTAAATTTAGTTATATCACTATCATTATACAGATACCAATTATTATTTAAATTTTTACAAGCAGACCAGTAATGACCAGACCCAGCACTTCCAGAATGATAATTAATAGCGTATAATGAATATATGTAATTATTAGGATCAGCTTTTTCTGGAGCTATATATTTTGTCAAATTCAAGTCATCTTTTGGGAAATCTATAATTTTAGTAATTTTTGTACCATTGTTTCGAAATCTTTTAAAATGAATGATTAAATAATCAGGAAACGTCCATGCTTTAATGTGTTTAGAACATCCAGTACTTTTACATGATTCGCAATTCCAACTATTGATATTTTCAGCTTTATAAAAATAATCATCTAAACAATTTTCTAAATTGATAAAATTGTCATCAATATTTACACTAACGCAATTAAATGGCTCGAAAACATTTTCATCTCGGTGACAATTATTACAATTAATCTTATTATAAAACATTCCATTAAATATTTCTACGATAAACGAATATCGTTTTTCATAAAAACTTCTCCATTGTTCAAGTGATTGCTTGATCAACTTGTCATTTTCGTTTTTAACAGTACCTTGAATATCTACTTCAATTTCATAACATAATCCCGTATGCAAATAATCTAAAATATACATTAAACATTCATGCGAATCCTGTTGTTCTAAAGTAAAATATTTTTTAATAAATTTGCTCATATTTTCAACAAAAGATTTTGGTTTTAATACTTGATTTGTATCCCAAATATTTATAATTAAATTCAAATAACTTAGTACTATATAATATTCACGTTTACGTTTATTTAATTGTTCAGGATCATCTTCACGATATTTAGTAGACAAAAAATAATCTGTTAATTTTAAAGTATTACTCAAACATTGCAGAATAGAATTCATAAAACACTTATTACCCAAATTTACAAGTCCAGTTAATCCACGACCAGTAAACTTTTTTTTATCTAATATTAAATTATGATTTGTATGTAAATCATATTCGTAATTAGTCATAATGTATATAATTTAACATATTTACTTTACGGAATTCAATTATTTTTTAAAAATTTTATTTATAGATCTATAGTAATATGGATGGAATAAGTAATATATGCTTTAAACGTTCTGAATTCACTTTATATCTTGTGTTAATCATTTGTATATTAACATATTTTGTATATATAATGTATTATCAATATAAAGAACAATCAGAACGAGTAAGTCAAAATAGAAATAATAGAAATTCAGATATATATACTCTACAATCATTACAATCACAAATTCAATCTCTTACAGAAAAACAAAATGGTAAAGACCTCTTATTAAATAGAATATACGATCCAATAACACCACCTGAAAGAAGTTATCCTGGTGGGCGTTTAGGTTTACATTCACCAAATAAATACAATGATTATCAACAAATAGGAATTATTTACAATGATCAAGAAAGGTATCCTCTTTATGGTAGACCAAAATATCCTAGAAAATTGGATAAATTCGAATATTATATCATAGATGAAACGAGAAATCACCTAAAAATACCTTACAAATCAAGGGGTGATAATGAAATTTTTGATGGTGAACAAATTTTTATTGATGTTTTAAATAATACATTTACCGTCAAAATTTATGATTACGATAATATTAGATATAATCCTGATATCTATTAAATTATCTATTAAATTATCTATTAAATTATACTAGATATCTATTCACATTTAATTAAATTTCTAAATATTAGTAATAAAATTTAATTAAATTTTCCAAATAATAACAATTGTTCTGCTTGTTCAAGACTATATATAATATTAACTTGATCATAAGATACCAAGTCTTCAATATCTTGAGATGTTTTGTATTTTAATTTATACATTCCGTCATTTTCCTTTGTTAAATTACCTAGGAACTTTTGGGCGCCAGTTTTACTATTAACCAAATATACACCATATGCTTGTTTATCTTTTCTTTGATCAAAAACATTTCCATCAAGAACGAATAAATTACAAAAAATATCTAAACGAAATACAATTTTGCTTTTACCACGGAAAACAGGTTCGTTTTCTATCATTATAAAACGATTTGCTTTACCGAAAAATAAATTTTCATCGTCTTTTGCTGTTAATGGTATAGATTGATAACTTGAAGATACACTCTTTTTATAAGAATACATATCATCATTACTAAAATGTTCTTTGTCTTTAGATATACTTCCAAACATTTCTACTGATCTACAAGCACAGTCTTTATTTGTACAACCACACATCATATTCATACCATTAAGTTTAACAGGTTCGTATACAATATCACCGGATATTCCTGCTCGTATTGAGTTTATAGATGATACAAAAACAGACCATATAATACAAGTAACAAAAATCATTAATAATATTTTAAAATTAAATGCCATACATTGTGCAAATTCTGTGGAATTTATTAATTGCATATTGCTATTATTATATTCGTAATAAAAAAAAAATAAACAATTCGGTCGTTTCAGTTTAAAATATTAAAAATATATTTATTAAAATATTGCTTAATACCATTACATATCAAATATTTGTAAATATTTTCATCCATAATAGTATTCAATAAAAATTTACAAATAATAGTATATTCACCATTTTTTTCAACTAAACGCCCGGATTCTATTATTTTAATAAATGAGCATAAATCACTCATATTCTGATAACGATATTCGTAATAACGCGTATAATTTTTAAAATTGGAAAGAACTGTGTCAATAATTCTGTTATCCAAACTTATGATTTCATATATTGGATCTAAGTTTTTAAAAAAAAAATATTGTATATTACAATCATTTTCATAACGTAAACGTTTTACAATAATTTTTATAGCTAATTGTGACAATTCATAATTTTCCATTTTTAAAATCTTTTCTAAATAAACCCCATCGTCATTTATCGTAAAATCTAATTGTTCTCCTGATTTTTCAAAAGTTAAAATAGAATTGTTATATGTTATAATATCCATTTTTTTAATAGTAAATTTTTTATTATTAATTAATATAGTTTGATCTTTTAAAGAAATAAATTTTTTTATATTACACTCTGGAACATATATATTAAATTTAGATTTATCTTGTAAATCTATACAATTTTCAGTGTATATTTTATTCAACATCTTTTTTAATATAGACACTTTATATTTATCGCATAATTTATCAAAAAGTGAAATTTTACGAATTGTAAAAAAATCAGATATTGATAAATTTTCCACAATAATTAATAAAATCTCTAAAGGTAAATCGTGTAAATATAAAATTTCCATTACAATACATAATATAAAAAAATTTTAAAAAACATGTCAATTTAAAAATCATGTCAATTTAAAAATCATCACAATCAAAAGAAATTTGACGTTCTTCTTCTGTTGTTCCAACATTGGATCTTTGATAATTTGTTACCACATTTTCGAAAAAGTTGACTTTTTCATTTAAACTAATCATTTCCATGAATGAGAATGGATTTTGTGTATTATAAATTTTGTTATAACCAAGTAAAACGAGCCAACGGTCAGCTACCATTTCAATATATTGAGTCATCAATTTACAATTCATACCTATCAATGAAACAGGAAGACTTTCTGTAATAAATTCTTTTTCAATATCAACAGCTTCTTTAAAAATACTGTGAACAGTAGTCTCATCCAAACGATGTTCCAACATTTTATATAATTCTATAGCAAACTCTGCGTGAAGATTCTCATCCCTGCTGATAAATTGATTAGCTGTACTAAGCCCTGGCATTAAACCACGACTTTTTAACCAATAAATAGCACAAAAACTCCCTGAAAAGAAAATTCCCTCGACACAAACAAATGCAAGTAATCGTTGAGCAAAACTTGGTCTCTCATTGGTAATAAATTGCAAAGCATCAATTATTTTATCATTAAGTTGACGATCTTGATATTGATCAGATTCCTGTAAAAATTTTAACCATTCCATATGTTTTTCTGGTATCATTTGTTGTAAAGTACTTCCTTGTTCTATCCATTTGATTGCCCAATCTGCCTTTTTTTTAACTGCAGGAATAGTTTCAACTGCGTTAAATAATCTAGTCTTTTCTACAGTGTCGTTAACATATGTATCAATTAATACAGAATACGTTTCACTATGAATTGCCTCCAACATCATTTGTACAGAATAAAACTGTCTAGCTTCAGGTATTTGTACTTCATTGTAAAAATTAACGACTAAATTTTCATTAACAATACCATCACTTGCAGCAAAAAAAGCCAAGATATTTTTAATAAAGTATTTTTCATTTTGGTTTAAACGATCTTTCCAATCTACTAAATCATCTGTTAATTTTACTTCTTCAACTGTCCAAAATGTACTAATATGTTGCTTATAAAATCTCCACAAATTAGGATAACGTATAGGAAAAACTGTATATCTTTGACTGCCTGTATTTTGAATAATAGATTCCATGACTTGTTATTATATTATTTTAATATTTTAATATTTTTTATTTTTTTTTAAATCTTTAAACTTTTTTTTAAAAGTTATTTATATGCAACTACATTTCAAAATAATTGGCTATTACGAACATTGCAACTTTGGCGATGATCAATACAAAAAGTCTTTTTCTAAACTTTTTGCAGATTATATCCATTCTGATTATACTATCGATTTTTACAATTGTGATAAGATCCACGAATACAATTTTGCAGACAGTGATATTATTATCATTGGTGGTGGTGATATTTTAAATCCGTATTTTCTGAATAAAATAAACAAAAGATTTAAATTAGCTCCAAATTTAATAATAGCATTTTCAGTAGGATTACCTTATACAAAAACACTTGTTGAAACCAATTTATTAAATATTATAGATTATATTTTTTTAAGAACAGTTCAAGACTTGGATATTTTTAAAACATATTTTGATAAAGACCGTATATTTTATATACCAGATTTATCGTATGTTTTATCAAATGATTATCTTCAAAATACAATTCAAAACTCTGTTGTAAAAGATTCAGTTGTTGTAAATGACGTATCTGCGTTTAGTTTAAAAATTCAAGGTATCAAAAAATCACATCGAGTAATTTGTATATGTTTATCTAGGCATATATATAATAAAAATTATGAAAAGGAATATAATACTGTTATTAGCAACTTGTGTGAATTTATCGTATCTGCTATAGATCAAAATTATCATGTAGTTTTATTACCTTTTAATACAAATAGCGACAATCCCAGTGAAAATGATATATTAATTAACAATGATGTTATAAATAATATTTCTAGTAAAAGTAATCATGTTAACCATATAACTAACATAGATGTATTATTAAATGAAACAGAATTACAAAATATTCTAAAATATGCAGATATATCAATATGTATGAGATTTCATTCTATTTTATTTTCAATTTACAACAACATTCCATTTATACCAATCTATACAACAAGAAAAATTCATAATTTATTATTAGACATAGGATGGGAATATAGTTACGAATTACCTACAAATGAGAAATTTATACCAATTGATTTAGACAAAACCAGACTTGAAAATTTATTAACTAAATTAAATACGAAATTATATAAAAATATTTATCACGAATTATTACATATTAATACAAATTGTTTTGGTAAAATGTTTTTTAAAAATATACAAAAATTTATACGTATATTAACTAATAACAAATTAGAAAAACGTCAATGTGACAGAAATAATGTAGATGAAATTATCACAAATACATACGATTCAGTCATTCGTTTTTGCAAAGATCAAGGTTATACAAATTATACAGATATAGAAGACTCAAATTTACAAAACATTATTGCTAGTATCATTTGTTATAATTTAATAGGAATTACAAATTCAGAATACAATTGGGGTTTAAGAGAAAAAATGTTTAATAAGACTACAGATTATGATTTTACAAATGAATGGAAATGGATTATAAATGATTGGATCAATAATAGATCTCGCTATGCTTTACATTCTAACCCAAATGGATTATTCAATCTCAACTATATTGATCAAGATGATCGTTCTGGTGTACATAGATCTGGTTGGCAATATGTGTATAATAGTATAAAACATTTACATAACGAACAATCAGATATACTATTAGATTTATATATAGATCGTACATTTCATTGGAATCGTAAATTTAATAAACATATAAATATTATTCCATATAAGAAAAATTGGGTTGGGTTTATTCATCATACATTTGATACATCATTTAGTAATTACAATTGTCATCAGTTATTAAAGTGTTCAGAATTTATACAATCATTAGAATATTGTAAAGGTTTGATTGTATTATCTGTTTATTTACAACGTGAATTACAAATAGAATTGCAAAAAATAAATATGGGTAATATTAAAGTTTATTGTATAACTCATCCAACTGAAATAGATGTAGAAAAATTTACTCCTAAAAAATTTTATGAAAATCCTAATAAACAATTATTACATATAGGAGGATGGTTAAGAAATGTCTATTCTTTTTATGATATAAATCTTCCTGAATATATACGTTGTAAAACTGGATTCTTATTAGGAGACAAAAGTCATTTACCAATTCAATATAAAAATTATACTATGAAAAAAGTAGCATTACGGGGTAAACATACAGGCAACTATTATCCACATCCAGATTTCGTTACGCGTTTAGGAACCATGTTATCTAATAGTAAAAGCGATTGTAATAATTATTCATCTTATTGCTCAAGTAATTGCTCAAGTAATTGTTCAAGTAATTGTTCTGGTTATATAAACGAATCTAATATTACAAATAATTGGAATTTACATTTTTACGAGGACATCTGTAATAAAATTAAATCAGTTGATTTTATAGACTACTTGTCTAATACAGATTATGATCAATTAATAACCGAAAACGTAGTTTATATCAATTTAATAGATGCATCAGCCGTTAATACAATTATAGAATGCATTATTAGACATACTCCTATTATCGTAAATAAACACCCAGCTGTAGTAGAATTATTAGGTAAAAAATATCCCCTGTATATAAAATCCAACCACTGTGATGCATACGAATTACTCCAATCTGATAAATTAATACGCCAAGCTCACTATTATTTAAAAAATATCAACCACAAAAAATTTACTACGAATACCTTTTTAACAAATTTACAAAAAATAATTACAAATATTAAAAAACTTTAAGTGCATTTCAAAACTTGTTGAACGCATCGTTGAACGCATTATCGCGTTCAAATTTACATTAAAGGATTTATTTTATAATTATAACCAAAAATTTACAATAATTTTTTTATAGGTAATAATTATAAAAGTATGGCATACAACGACGACGCTCAAGTTTTTGAAAAACAAATTGTTATCGAAAATATATCTCAACAAGCAGGTGTAACAAGTGGATCAATTGTTAATAAAGGTACTTTGTCTACATTAGATACCTATATTAGCGGTCACACTGTTGTTAACAATGTTAAAATTACACCTAATTTAAATGATATTATTTTCGAACAACAAGCTTCTTTAGCTAATAATCAAGCTAGTTTTACAAATATTACAGATTTCTTTTTTGACGATTCAGTAACTACATCATTTAAAGCAATTATTAATGTTACAGTTTCTGCAGGACAAGCAAAACATGCTGTATGGGAAATTAATGGTTTATATAAACCTACTGGGTGGGTTATTACATCTAGTTTTACTGGTGATTTAACCGGCGTTCAATTTAGTATTGATAATCAAGCTGGAGGTATTGGACAAATTCAATATACAAATTCAAATATGTCAGGTACAACTGTTATCAGATACAGAGCTACAACAACAGCTCCACCTGGAAGTACTCCAATCGGTATGTCTGGTGGTGTTATATCAAATACATCTGGACCCTTTTTAGCAAATAATTTAATTTATGCCAACACTACCGATACTCTTGCAAGTACCGATATTATATATAACTCTAACGTACTTAGCGTAGGAGGAAATTCAAGATTCGTAGCAGAAAAATCTTCCAGTTTTGTTAATTTTTCAAATGGTGGTGCTATTACATCTATGGGTGACGCATCCGTTGCTAAACGTATTATTGTTGGAGAAAAAGTCGGTATTGCAACCACCGCACCAAGTTATGCTTTAGATGTTGTTGGTGATATCAACTTTACAGGTACTTTTTATAAAAATAATAGCATTTATAGTGGATCTGAAATTTGGGCTACCAATGGTACAAAAGTCTTTTACACGCAAGGAAACGTTGGTTTCGGAACCAATAATCCTAGCTATCAATTAGATGTATCTGGAGATGCTAGAATCACTTCTGCTCTTCGAGCCGATACAATTTTATCTTCAACCAGTGTCAGTTCAGGACTTTTACTTGCAACTAATGTCACTGGTTCAAATGTTGTCGCTACTGCTTTTAGCTCTGGATCTATTAATGCATCTGGATTATCCGCTCTTGCTAATGTAACTACTACCGCTGTATCTACTGGTGGTCTTAATGCATCTGGATTATCCGCTCTTGCTAATGTAACTACTACCGCTGTATCTACTGGTGGTCTTAATGCATCTGGATTATCCGCTCTTGCTAATGTAACTGCTACCGCTGTATCTACTGGTGGTCTTAATGCATCTGGATTATCCACTCTTGCTAATGTAACTGCTACCGCTGTATCTACTGGTGGTCTTAATGCATCTGGACTATCTGCTCTTGCTAATGTAACTGCTACAGCTGTATCTACTGGTGGTCTTAATGCATCTGGACTATCTGCTCTTGCTAATGTAACTGCTACCGCTGTATCTGCCGGTACTTTACAAGCTCCAGATGGTATTACTGCTGGTAATATTAATTTTACCGGAAGTCTTTACCAAAATGGACTTCCTTATCTTGGTAGTCAATGGACAACAACTAGCGCTGGAAATGTTAGTTATACTTCAGGTTCAGTAGATACTAGAGACATAAATGTAACAAATCTAAATGTAACAAATTCAACTATCGGTGGTCATATGATCCCAGCTTCTACCTTAACATATGATCTTGGAAGTGCAAATAATAGATGGAGAACATTATATTTATCCGGAAATACAATAGATCTAGGTGGAACTTTAATTTCAGCCAGTACAACTGGTAGTATCACTTTTGGTGATACTGTTATATCAACTACCACTTCAGGAAATGTTACAAGTTCATTTAAAAATGCAACAATGAATACTTTATCATCAACAAATGGTAACTTTGTAACTTTAACTGCAGGTACATTGATTGCTGATAATATTAAAAATACCACTATTACAGTCGGTACACTTTTAGCAAACACTATTACTGGAGGAAATTTAAGCTTATCAGGAGATTTAATTGTTGGTGGTACCTTGACAACTGTTAACATCACAACAACTAATGTAGTAGATACAAATATTTCTACAGGTACACTTTCAGTTTCTTCAACTGTTAATGTCGGTACATCCATCAGCTCTGGTATGTTGGCTGCTACTAACGCAACTGCTACTAACATTGTCGCTACTGCTTTAACTTCAGGATCTGTCTTAGCTACTACAATCGTAGGTTCTACATCCGTCAGCTCTGGTATGTTGGCTGCTACTAACGCAACTGCTACTAATATTGTCGCTACTGCTTTAACTTCAGGATCTGTCTTAGCTACTACAATCGTAGGTTCTACATCCGTCAGCTCTGGTATGTTGGCTGCTACTAACGCAACTGCTACTAATATTGTCGCTACTGCTTTAA
>Ga0214921_10002180_pt1 | contig 32248 bp, 48 predicted proteins | sample LL1505_MetaG_FD_177992 | JGI IMG/M metagenome (GOLD analysis project Ga0214921, IMG submission 177992) | Freshwater microbial communities from Lake Lanier, Atlanta, Georgia, United States - LL-1505 | ecosystem: Environmental > Aquatic > Freshwater > Lake | place: USA: Georgia | collected... | reverse complement strand
GGATGGGTGGTGGTTAAATGAACTTAGATGAATTAAAAAAATTAGCAGGCATTAACGAATATCGAGGATATGTTAAATACGATATAGACAACCCTTATGGTGGTAGCAATATCAGCTTGACTGGGGACGAAAAAGGCCAACTAATGAAGAAACATAATATTATACCAGGTAGCAAGGAATGGTTCCAACTATGGTTTAGTATGCCTTTCCTCACAGGCGAACCACCCGTTGGCAAGGGCATGAGATGAGATGAGACTAAGAGAATTATTAGAAGTTAGCCAAGGCAAAATCACTAAGAGGCAACAGGAACCTACTAGAGGATTGAGCACTTATAGTGATGTGGAAATGGCCAATAGCGACTATGTGGCCTTTAAACTAGGTCAGGCCATGGCAGGCACTGATGGCACTAACACACCAGATATGGATGGCAAAAGTTGGTTTGGCAAAAAGAAAACCATTCACCCATACACTGAAGTAGAAAATGAAATGTTTAAAAAAGCTGCCAAAGTAGTAGGTGCCAAATATACTGATCTTAACAAAGGCGATATGAAAAGTAGGGAATTGCCTTCTACCCACACTGTCAGTCCTGTACACAAACATAAAAAGAACAAATACGGTGTATAATTATGAAAATACGCGAATTACTTGAAACAGCATCAGCAGGTGGAACTAGCGCAGGCAATGTCGCAGTTGGAGCTGTTTATAAGAATAAAAAGGGTCAAACTTACAAAAACAAAGATGGAACAGTAAAAAATGCCCTAGACGTCAAAGGAGCCAACCTTTTGACTGGAGGCAGCTTAAAACGATAAATAACTTGAATACGGAGTAGAGAATGGATATCAACATGCAATCACCTATGCCAACACCTGAACACGATGATGAAGGTAAAATGGCCAAAGCTGATCTATACAAAACAGCCAAGTATAGCCTAAAATTATTTAAAATGATGGAAGACAATGCTCAATTAGAAGGTTGGGTACAGGCTAAAATTACCAAGGCTGCTGACTACCTTGCCAGTGTGTACCACTATTTAGAATACGAAATGAAGTTCACTGAATATGGCCGTGCCATTGAAGACAGTGAAATGTACACTGAAAGCGAAAAGCGAATCCTAAAGAACAAACTACTTGAAGCTAAAGAAAAAGTTAAAGATCTAAAGAAAGCACAGGCTGAAAAACTCAAAGTTAAAGAAAAGAAAAAAGTAGACGAAAATGCCAGCGACATTGCTGACATCCATGCTGATATTAGAAGCCGTGGCGGCGATGACGATACTAAGAGTGATTTTAATAAAGTAAAAACCGGTCTTGGTGTAAGACATAGTAGAAAGGCCAGTAGAGTCAAAGCAGATCGTATTCCACACGGTGATGCTCCTATGACTAGTTTACATCCAGATCATGATGAACGTGCTGCTAAATTTCTTGCTAAACAAGTTCATGGACGCAGAGTTAGTCCAATGGATCAACTAACCAAGCGTAAAGGCATGACAGATGATGAAGCAAGCGAAGCATATAATCCTAATTCTGTCGATGCACAACATCGTCGTGAGTTAAAAGCAGGTCACGAAAAGGATCTCGAAGATAAAGCCAAAGCAGGTGATGAACATGCTAAGGCAAGATTAGACAGATTAAGAGCTAAAAAAGCAGCAAGTGCTAAAGCCTATGATGATCACATGGCTTTCCACGAAGCTAAAGCATCTAAAAAAGCCAAAAAAGATTACGATGGCGACGGCGAAGTAGAAAGTGGCAAAGACGAAGTAATCGGTAGTCGTCGTAAGGCTGCTGGCTTGCCATTTAAAGAAGGCGCTAAACCAGACTTCCTAGACATGGACAAAGATGGCAACAAAAAAGAGCCAATGAAAAAAGCTGTTGCTGATAAAAAAGTTAAAGAAGCTGCTGATAAAAAATGTAATCATACCGCCAAAGGCAAAAGCTGCCCAGTACATGGTATGAAAGAATGTAGCGGTATGATGGAAGCCAAACCAAGTGCTGGTATGAGCAAAGGTGAAAAATCTGCTGTGGCTAAGAAAGCACAGGCTGGTAAAGATATTGGTAAACCAGGCAAGAGTTTTGACAAAGTAGCTAAGGCTGCTGGTGGTGGTGAAAAAGGCACAAAGATTGCTGCCGCTGCCATGTGGAAAAACCAAGCCAAATAATATGTCATTACCTAACTATGTGGATGATTACGAAGCATACTTGGCACTAAAAATGGATCAACCTAAGTGCCAAAGTTGTAATTGTGTTAGACATTGTAATCATAGTTGTAATGATTGTAGCTATTGCCCAGATTGCCACTGTAAGGATTGTGTAGAAGGTAAGGGAACAAACTAAATGGATATGAAGAAATATATTACTCTTGTGGAGAGTGCTGCTAAACCCAAAGAAATTGTGGCCGAACCTGTTAAGCCTAAAACAGAACCTGCACCACTAGTACATATTTCAGAAAGTTACGAACCTAATCCTTTAGTTACAAAAATTGTTCGTAAGGTAATGGAGAAGAAAAATCCTCAACCTCCCCAACCACCCAAGCAACGTAATCCCGTGGCTAAGAATGCCAATGCTGCTTTGGGCGGTGGTGCAGCTGGCAAACATAAAGACAAGAAAAAAGATGCCAAACAAGGTGTTCAAAAGCATAAAGGTCAGTCATTAGATGAAAACGATGACTGGGGGTCTTTAAGTAAAGGTGAATTCAAACGTCGTGAACTAGAACATGAGCTAGGTCACGAAACTAGAAGCGGTGCTGTATATATTGATGGTAAGTATTGGAAAACCTTTGATACTTTTAGACAAGCACAAAATGTAGCTAGAAGCTTAGAAAGAAAAGGCAAGAGAGCCACAGCTCGTATGCTAGAATCATATGGATCACCGAGTCCTGCACAAAAACGTTTTAATCGTGCTTTAGAAAAACAACGCAATAGTCCAGAAAATAAAGCTGATAGAGAAAGTCATCGCAAGCGTTTAGATGCTATTATGCCACCGCCAAAGAAGGATACACCAGTAGGAGAAAAAATGCGTACTCCTTTTGCTGGTGCCGCTGTTGGTCAAAAAGAAGGCCCAGCTGGTCAATTAAAAGCCATGGATCCAAAAGGTTATCCCAAAGGCAAACTAGTTGGTGGTGCATTGGAAGAGGGCAAGGTATGTCCACAATGTGGCAGCAGCAAATGCAGTTGCCCACCTGGTAAATGCAAATGTAAACCAGTAGCTGGATTCAAACCTAAAATGAAAGAGGATAAAGATCCTTGCTGGGACAACTACAAAATGGTAGGCACTAAAAAGAAAGGTGGCAAAACTGTTCCAAATTGTGTGCCAAAAGAAAGTAGAGTAGGCGAAGCACAGAACGCAGCTCAACAGGCTGCTATTGCTATTGCTAAAAAGAAAAAGAAAGACGTGGCGGAAGGTGGCCCATTTAGTTATGGTAAACCTCCACGCAAAGGCTCAGTGGCTGATTTGGCAGCAAAGCGTCGTAAAGAACAGGATAGAAAAACTCCCCCTATTGAGCCAAAAGACCAAATGGTTGGCACGGCTAAGGTTACGAAAGATACAAAGGAAGGCTTCAAGCAGATGCTACGAAAAGTCGATCCTACTATCAAATCAAGACTGCGTAGTAAAGCCGATAGACTCGATGACGAGGGCGATGAAGTACATCAAGATTTAAAATCTATGGGCATGGAGCCACACGATGCTATGACTCGTAACATGGATCCTGAAAAATATTATAGGAATGCAGATCGCTATCGTAGATTGACCAATAAAGAAGAAGGTGTGGCAGAAGACATAAGAACCAAGTCCCATTTTAGACAAGAAACCGATGACGCATTAGCAGACTTTTTGGCTCGTGGTGGTAAAACGCAAGAGGTTCCACCAAATAAAGTAAGAGTAAAATCTGGTCAAAGCCTAGCTAGTAAACATATTGGTAGTAAAAGGGAAGCTGGAAGAGTTGTAGGTAAAGATAGAAAAATTAGTGGCAACAAAGCTGTAGTTAGTGCAGAACATATGAGCGAAACTCATCTTAAAGAAGGTGGCGAAAAATACAAAATTAAAAGCACTGGCAGTGACGTTGACAAAGAGTCAGGCGAAAGACGCGATTATTACATCAGCCCAAGTACAGGTAAAAAAGTCTATAAAACTGGTGTGAAGAAAGGTGATCACGAAAGTCCCAACAGTGGCGATGTTAAAAAACAAGTAAAAGAATTCAAAATGTCATTGCCGCCAGCTGGATTAAGTCCAGAAGAAGCAGCAGCATTTGCCGCAGATCAACAGGCTCGATCACAGGCCATGTATCAAAAGCAGCAACAACAGCAAACACAACAAGCACTACCGCCAGGCGCTATTCCTGGAAAAGATTCAATACATCCAAAACAATACAAGTATGATGAAAAATTGGATGCATGGATTCCTGGTCCACCACTTATGCCAGCAATGGAGAGCAGACCTAATGCATTTGCTCGTGCTATTATGAAAGAGTTTGGGTTGAAGTAAGGATTAGAACATGGAAATTAAAACTATATTAGACAAACTTCGTAGATTAGACGAAATAGGTGACCCTGATGATCCTGCTAATTTTGAAAAGTTTCCGCCGTTACGCATAGGCGATATCGATCCTCGAAATGGACAGAAGATTCTAAGTGCTGCCATCAGTGATGATGGTACTGTGATACGTAGTCGTTTTGGTGATATTTATAATGTTAAATACGGTCCAGCTGACGTTCCTCCACAACCACCTAAACCAGACAATGTTGTAGTTGAGCCACCGAAACCAGAACCACCGAAACCAGAACCACCGAAACCAGAACCACCAAAGCCAGAGCCACCGAAACCAGAGCCACCGAAACCAGAGCCACCGAAACCAGAACCACCGAAACCAGATGATGTTGTAGTTGATCCACCTAATCCTAGGGTAAAGAAAAAATGGCCTACTACACGAGCCGAAATCATGGCTTTCCAAAAAGGCAGAGATGATCCACGTGTACCAGGACAAAAACTAGTAGTCGATGGTAAAATTGGATCCCATACCTATGAAGCATTAGTTAAAGATGGATACGAACCACCTAATGATTCAGATTATGGAGTAACACCCTATAAGGTTAAACCAAAGCCTGGAGTTAAACCAAAGCCCGGGGACAAGCCATTTAAAAATGGTTATAAAAATCCAGGAACAATAGCTTTACAATATTGGTTAAACAAAAACGGACAAAAAGTCCCGATTGATGGCATATTTACTCAGTCAACTCAAGATGCGTGGGACGCTGTTCGTGCTATTCAAAAAGGTACGGAAGCTTCAGAAATGCTTGCTCTTGGTACAGCATGGAATGTAATACCTGGTAGGGGAAATATGGGTTTAGGTGATCCATCATGGATTAGCATGATGATAAAACACGGGTTTGATCCTAAGACTGGGCTGCCGCCTATAAGAGAAAGTTTTGGTCGTATTGCTAGAGCCCTAATGAAAGATTTTGGGATATAGGAATAAACCATGGATATGAAATCATTAATAGTCGAACTTAGTAAATTTAATACAGACGGAGCTGTCGATGCTACATATAAAGATATACCAACATCAACTAATTCCAATGATCCATTTAATTTAACCAAAGGCGCTAATCGTGTAGAAATCGCCGACAAACTAACATCTAAAGGAATTCCGGTAGTCAAGAACACTAAACAGGCTGTTGCCAAAGTTGCTGCCAAAATAGGTAATTCGGCAGCTGGTAAACTTGTAAGCAGAGTTTTACCAGGAGTAGGGCTAGTAGTTGGTACCATGGATGCTATTGACAGAGCCAAAAAAGGAGACTGGGTCGGTGCTGGTATAGCTGGGTTATCGGCAGTATTAAGTTTAGGCGGACCACTTACAGCAGGTGCTTCACTAGGATTGACCGGCTATAACATGTATCGTGATTATGCTAAAGAAAAAGAAAATCCTGTAAATGATCCAGAAAAAACAAGTGATACTACACCTGTAACTACTCAGCCAGCTAAAGACGGTCCGGCACCTGATCCCGAAATACAAGCTGTTCAAAAGAAAATATTGGCCAAAGATCCAAATGCATTGCCCAAATACGGTGCAGATGGACGCATGGGTCCGGAAACACAGGCAGCCATGGCCAAATATGTCATGTCAACAGAGTCTCAACAAACTGTTGCAGAAGGTATTCGTAGTTTACAAGAACGTATGGACTTAATTGAAGCTAAAGCTCTAATCAGAGAAAGTTTAGAACAAACTTATTTCCTAGACAAAAACTACTTTATGTATGACAAGTCTGGAGAACAAATTGTTGATTTACTTACAATTAGTGTAATTAACGAAGCCTACGATGAAGGGCAGGTCAAAATTAAAAAATTAAGTTAATTATGCCATTGGCCTTGGAAACAATGACGTAACTCATGTCCAAGATTATGCATATTTGCTTTTTTACCTGTGACAATCACACATGAATCTCCGTCCTGCGTACTACAAGCACTAATTTCATATTTGATTGGGCCGTACCCTCTTGCAATATTTAATTTACTACAATAGTCACGTACATTGTCAACCGCTTTCCATTCTACTCGAACAACGCTATGATTTTTACGGGTTGCATCAAAAAGCTTAACTGGATTATCGTCCAGTGGCTCGGCGGCATGAGCCATTACTGATTGAACCAAAAATACTGCAAGAACAAGCTTTTTCATGATGTGTAGCCAAGTATTTCAACATGTATACATTATATGCTCTTATGGCAAAATTGTCAACTACTTTTTGTTGACTTAGGCCAGTAAATAGCGTACACTAACAAAGTTAAGGAGATACTATGTCAAGCAGAATTTACGGACCCGAAGAAAAGGCCAAATTGGAAAAACTCATCAACGAAGGCAGCACTGTACTTCGTGAAATTGAAGACCTTCAAGAGGGTCTAAAAGAAACAGTTAAGGCCGTAGCTGAAGAGCTCAATGTCAAAACCAGCATTATTAATCGTGCTATCAAAATTGCACACAAAGGTGATTGGAGTGCCCATGACAGTGATTGGAAAGAAGTGGAAGCAATTCTAGACATTACCAAAAAAATCTAATGAATAAACTCAAAGACGCCATTATAGAATGGTCGTTGACTGCATTGCTAATTGTGGGTGTGGCATTGACCAGTTTCAATGTCTATCCCATAAACTTATGGGTATGTTTGGCCGGGAATATTGGCTGGGTATATCTAGCATGGACTTGGCGTAAATGGAGTCTATTAGTGGTGCAATTGATTATCACAGCCATTTACATGTTAGGCATAAGTAAAGTATACTTGTAAGGCAAGCAGGCCATAAGCTGCACAATCGGTATTTGTCTGCCACAAAAGACATAGGAGAATTTATGTACGTCGATGCTTATTTCGACCGTGACAATGATGTTGTCAGGGTTGTGGAACGTAACCGCGATGGTAAGAGAGAATATAGAGATATTCCCGGGCGGTTTGTGTTTTATTATGAAGACCCCAAGGGCAAACATACTAGTATATATGGCACATCTGTTTCTAGATTGACTTCTAAAACACAAAAAGATTTCCACAAAGAACTAAAAATACACTCAAATAAACGTATCTACGAAGCAGATATTAACCAAATATTTGTCTGTTTGAGTGATAACTATCTCAACGCCGAAGTGCCCAAACTTAACGTGGCATTTTTCGACATTGAAGTAGACTTTGATCCAGAACGTGGATATGCAAGTCCAGATGATGCCTTTATGCCTATCACTGCTATCAGTGTACATTTACAATGGCTAGATACACTAGTTTGTTTGGCAGTGCCACCCAAAGGCATGAGTGTTGACCAAGCACAGGAACTTGTTAAAGATTTTCCCAATACACATATCTTCGACAACGAAGCAGATATGTTGGACACATTCCTAAACTTAATTGAAGATGCTGACCTACTAACTGGTTGGAACAGTGAAGGTTATGATATCCCTTATACTGTTAATCGTGTAACTAAAGCACTAAGCAAAGATGATACTAGACGATTTTGTCTATGGGGACAATATCCCAAACGTCGTGAATATGAAAAATACGGCAAAAAAGCAGTAACATATGACCTAGTAGGGCGTGTACACTTAGACAGTCTTGAACTTTATCGACGTTACACTTATGAAGAACGTCATACTTACAGACTAGATGCTATTGGTGAAATGGAGATTGGCGAACGTAAAACTGTCTACGAAGGCACATTAGATCAACTGTATAACAATGACTTTAAAACATTCATTGAATATAATCGTCAAGACTGCGCCTTGTTAGACAAGCTAGATAAAAAACTTAAATTTATCGACCTAGCCAATACACTAGCACATGAAAATACTGTGCTACTACAAACTACTATGGGTGCTGTGGCTGTTACTGAACAGGCCATTATCAATGAAGCACATCGTAGAGGGTTCATTGTGCCCAATAGAACCAAGATGAGTGAACGCGACGATACTGCGGCAGCAGGTGCCTATGTTGCTCATCCCAAAGGAGGCATTCATGACTGGATCGGCTCCGTAGACATTAACAGTCTATACCCAAGTGCTATTAGAGCTCTTAACATGGGCCCTGAAACTATTATAGGACAATTACGGCCCATACTCACTGACGAATACATTGAAAATCAAATGACCTCAAGTAAGAAAAGTTTTGCTGGTGCTTGGGAAGGGCAGTTTGGTTCATTAGAATACGAAGCAGTAATGAACAAAGAGATCGGCACTGAAATTGTCATTGACTGGGAAAATGGCGAAACCAATGTGGTCAGTGCTGCTGAAACATATAAACTAATTTTTGACAGCAATCAGCCTTGGATGTTGAGTGCTAATGGTACAATTTTTACTTATGAAAAAGAAGGAGTTATTCCAGGCCTGTTAAAACGCTGGTACAGTGAACGTAAAGAAATGCAGGCCAAACTAAGGGAGGCCATAAATGCTGGTAACAAAATTGAAGAAGAGTATTGGGATAAACGCCAATTGGTTAAGAAAATTAACCTCAACAGTCTCTACGGTGCTATTCTTAATCCTGGTTGTCGCTTTTTTGATAAGCGTATTGGTCAATCAACCACCCTTACAGGCAGACAAATTGCCAAGCACATGGCTGCTAAGGTAAATGAAATCATCACAGGACAATATGATCACGTAGGCAAGGCTATTATATATGGCGACACTGACAGTGCATACTTTAGCGCATATAAAACTCTAAAAAAGGAAATCGACAAAGGCACTATACCATGGAGCAAGGACAATGTCATAATCTTATATGATCAAATTGCTGACGAAGTTAACAGCACTTTTGCTCAATTTATGCTGGATTCTTTTCATTGTCCAAAAAGTCGTGGGGAAGTTATTAAGGCAGGAAGGGAACTGGTAGCTACCAAAGGACTGTTCATTACCAAAAAGCGTTATGCTGTATTATACTATGACAAAGAAGGCAAACGTACCGACAAAGATGACAAACCTGGCAAAATTAAGGCCATGGGATTAGATTTGAAACGTAGTGACACTCCAGAATTTATTCAAGACTTTTTGAGTAAAGTCTTGGAAATGGTTCTAACCGGACATGAACAAAAAGAAGTTATAGATTATATTAACGATTTTAGAACTGAATTCAAAGTAAGACCAGGTTGGGAAAAAGGTTCACCCAGACGTGCAAACAATATTACAGATTTTGCCGACAAAGAACTTAAACAAGGCAAGGCCAATCTTCCTGGACATGTCAGAGCTTCTCTAAATTGGAATACTCTAAAGCGTATGCATGGCGACAAATATTCCATGGGTATTACTGATGGCGCCAAAGTTGTTGTATGTAAACTAAAAAATAATCCTTTAGAATATACTTCAGTGGCCTATCCAGTAGACGAATTAAGATTGCCTCAATGGTTTAAAGATCTGCCATTCGATCATGATGGCATGGAAAATACTATCATTGATAACAAATTGGAAAACCTAATTGGTGTGTTAGGTTGGAATTTTAGCAGCACCGAAGAAACGAACACATTTAGCAGATTGTTCGACTTTTCAAGTTGACATTTTATTATTTTCTAAATACAATTAACAAAGGAGAAAACATGATTAAAGATATTTTAACCGACATCGTAGCACATACCAAAGGACTAGGTTTTCTAGAAATGGTCAAAGTCACTGGCAGTGACACAGAAACTAAACTAGAAAGCATGGCTGATGATAAAAGTGTAGTTCTTGAAGCCAAAATGAAAAATCCCGTATCCGAATTGGAGGGAGTATTTGGTATGAGAAACTTGGACATCTTAAGTCTTCTTTTAAAAAGTCCAGAATACAAAGAAAACTTTCTAATTGAAGTAAATTCCACTAAACAAAACGGCGAGGATGTACCTACTAGCATTACTTTCACAAATGAAGGTGGAGATTTTAGTAATGAATTTAGATTTGTTAGTACTGAAATTATCAATGAAAAAATTAAAAGCCTCAAATTCAAGGGAGTTACTTGGGATATAGAATTCAATCCCAGTGTGGTTTCCATTCAACGACTAAAATTACAGGCTCAAGCTCATAGTAGTGAACCATTATTTCAAGCTAAAGTAGAAAATAAAAATCTAGTCTTTAGCTTCGGCGATGCAAGTAGTCACACTGGCAGTTTTATTTTCCAAGGCAACCCCGGTGGAAAATTAAAAAATATTTGGTCGTGGGATGTACAGCAAGTTTTAGCCATTCTAAATTTAAACGGCGACTGCACAATGAAAATTAGTGACCAGGGCGCCATGCAAATTATCATTGACAGTGGTCTAGGCGAATACAGTTATATTCTTCCGCCCAAATTAAAATAAAATGAATAAAAATTTAACAGCAACTCAACAAGATTATGCATGGTTTCTGCCGGCAACATCTGGTTTTTATAGTACATTCATAGGCAAGCAAAGATATAGTAACTATGTCGACCCTGCACGACTTCCTGTAAATTTTAAAAATGGTGTAGAAAGTCTTAATTATTTAGACCCTGATCAAGGTCTATTTTATTATGATCACTGTTTGTATTCAGCAGGACATGCTAACTTAGATCTTAATAAACCAGACGAGGGTGAAGACATGTTCCGTAATAGGAATCGTGCTACCAGTTGGGTGTTGGGCGATTCCGGAGGCTTTCAAATTGGCAAGGGTGTATGGCCCGCTGATTGGAAGAATCCTAATTGCCCGGCTGCTGCTAAAAAACGCAAACAAGTTCTTACTTGGATGGACAGTTTAATGGACTATGGCATGGGGTTGGATATCCCAGCATGGGTTGCCCGTAGCCCTGCTGGTGCCAAAGCCACAGGTGTTAGCACCTACAATGAAGCAGTTCAAGGTACATTTATTAACAATGAATATTTTATTAATAATCGAAATGGCAATTGTAAATTTTTAAATGTACTACAAGGCGAAAATCATACTGACGCCGAAGGATGGTATCAGCATATGAAAAAGTATTGCGACCCTAAACAATACGGTGATCGTGCATTTAACGGTTGGGGCATGGGCGGGCAAAATATGTGTGATGTCCACTTGGTTCTTAAAAGGCTAGTTGCACTGAGGTTTGATGGATTACTAGAAAAAGGTCATCAAGACTGGATGCATTTTTTAGGAACCAGTAAATTAGAATGGGCCACCTTACTAACAGACATTCAACGTGCTGTTCGTAAATATCATAATGAAAATTTCACTATTAGTTTCGATTGTGCCAGTCCATTTTTAGCCACAGCCAACGGACAAATTTATGTTCAAACAGAAACCAAGGATAGACATAAATGGACTTATCGAATGGTGCCTGGTGTAGATGATAAAAAATACGCTACAGATACTCGATTATATAGTGATGCTGTTATACAAGACAGCTTGTTTAAAACCTTTGAACTTAGTCCTGTCATGGATGGTGTTCAGATCAAGGATATTTGCATTTATAAACCCGGTGACCTAAATAAAATAGGTAAGGAAGGAAAAACATCATGGGATTCATTTAGTTATGCTATCATGATGGGGCATAATGTTTGGATGCACTGTAATGCTGTACAAGAAGCTAACAGGCAATATGATGCTGGTAAAGTTCCTGCCATGTTAGTACAAGAAGAATTCGATCGTTTATATTTTAAAGACATTGTAGAAGCCGTTTTTGCAACATCGGACAAAGGTATAGCTGAAGCAGTGGTCAAAGAATATAGCCGTTATTGGACTAGCATTATTGGTACTCGTGGCGCTGTCGGCAAAAAAACTGTAAACTCAAGCACACACTTTTCCATTCTATTTGACGAAGTCAATGAAAACAATATAGAATCAGATCATACCGAAGATTTTAGTGAAGAAGAAACACTTAAACTTGAACAACTTAACAATGAAACCACTTAGTCTTATCATAGGAATGGGCATAGGCGAACTATATCGTACTGTGCTAGAACAAATGGATCATACTGTTGTAACAGTAGATAGTGATCCTGCTAAACACACAGATTATACCACCGTAGAAGAAGCCCTGGCTGATTATGATCAGTTCGACACTGTGCATATTTGTACACCTAACTATACTCACGAAGGTATTGCATACATAGTGGCACCAAAAGCCAAGATCGTTTTTATAGAAAAACCTGGATTAATCACCGCAGATGCATGGGATAAACTAGTAGATAATAATCCCGCCACAAGAATCATGATGGTCAAGAACAATCAATATCGTGATGAGATTGATGAACTACAAACTCTTGCTGCTGCCAGCGTAATTGTCAACGTTAATTGGATTAATCATGATCGTGTACCTAATCCAGGTACTTGGTTTACCAATAAAGAATTGGCGTTTGGCGGAGTTAGTCGTGATCTTATGCCACATTTACTCAGTTTATGGATTGCCTTAGATAACCAGTACGACGAAGCTAATCGTGTACGCAAAGATGTTAGACAACGCTGGCAATTAACTGATATTACTAACACAAATTATGGTGTTGTCAACAACCAAGGGGTATACAATGTAGATGACTACTGTAGATTAGGCTTCCTAGGCGAAGAAACTATGTGGACATTCACAGCAGATTGGCGTAGCCTAAACGGAGATGACATACAAATCGAGTTTGTATTAGATGGAGATAAAAAAATATCCAAACCATTAGGACTTTGCCCAGAAAGTGCCTACAAAAAAATGATTGAAACGGCAATTGCCAACATTGATGATACGGAATTTTGGAATGACCAACATTATCAAGATCAATGGATCCATAAAAAAATTGAGAAACTATGAATAGAATACTAGTAACTACTGGACAGGGCGAATTTGTGGAAAGCGAATATGCTTGCCCACCACTTAGCCCTAACGAAATCGAAGTTAAAAGCATTATGACTGGTGTTTGTCGCAGTGACATTGACATGATGCAGGGAAACTTTGGCCCATTACCTTTGAACATGCAAGGCCACGAAGGTTTAGGCCGAGTTACACAGGTTGGTTCAGCAATTTTTGATGTACGAGTCGGTGACTATGTTGCTACCAGAGGCGAACCTGCCTATGCTGATCGTTATACAGTACGACAGCATGAATATGTCACCGTACCAGAAGCGCATCCACGCTATATTATTGAGCCAGTGGCCTGTGGAGTTAACATCGTTAGCCAAGCATTATCAGAATTGCGATGGCGGCAAGGCCCAAATAGCAAACTACTAATCTTAGGCAGCGGATTTCTAGCTTGGGTTGCCTATCATACTATTACTAAATATTATCATTTACGATTTGATATCGATGTAGTAGGGCGTTCCAATCAAGATATATGGGGTGATAAATTATTAGCGTCAACTAATGATCAATACGATGTCATAATTGATTTGAGCAGCCGAAGTGATATTCTTGACAGTGATTTATATAAAGATTGTGCCTTAATCATTATGGCAGCTGCCAAAACACAGCCAGTTAGTACTACTTTTGATAAAATGCTTTGGAAAGCTACTACTATGGTATTTCCTAGTCCACGTAATTCTAAATTTCATCAATGTATGAGAGATGCTGTTTGGATGATTGAAAATGGCAAACTTGATGTTGACAAGTTCTGGACAAGAAGCTATAATCGTGACACTGAATGGCAACAAGCATTCCAAGATGGCGCAGATCGTCCAGAAAATTACAGCAGAGGTTACATAGAATGGCAATAGATACAGAAGGTAGACAGAACGTAGACTACTTTATTGGCGTAGAAGTTGAACATACCCCAATGAAAGGTGAACGCACATTGTTCGTAGTTGGCGTTAAACCCGTAGAGGAAATTGTACTAAAGGTCAATAACCTCCGTCATATCTATCTTGGCACTAGTCAAAGCTTCACACCACAAACTTACGAAGATTGGAAGTCGTGGGATCATATGATCAAAGGCTTGTTAGAACTGGGCTATTGGGTAACCTTAGACTTTGACGTTAGCTATGCTCGTGATTTTCACGAAGAAGGATGGTGCGAGAACGATCATTTTATCCCCATGATCAGTGTGAAACTGCCATATATTGGTCTGTTCAATTACAACACCACTGTGAAGATTGATGATACAACTTGGGGTGATACTAATCCTGGTGTGTGGTCACATAGTCTACATTCCCTGATGGATCGTAGTAATTTTACTGGTTGGGACGAATATACCGAGGATACACCACTATGACTATGAAACCAAAAATCGTTAAAATTAATAAAAGCCTTGTTGGCAAATCTGTACCCCATAGAACCTCTGGAGTTACTGGTCATCATATTGAAAAACTTCACGCAGAAATTGGCATGCCAGTACAACCTGGCAAAGGTCCAGATTATCCTAATCATGACTTAGAAATGAAGTCTAAAGATGTAGATTCCACCTCAGCCTGGGCTATTGGAACTATGACTAGAGAAGATATTATAACTACTCCATATAAAAATTCTCCCATAAAAGATAAACTTCAGCAACATTATCATGTTTATCACAAGGATAGTGTTATCACAGATCAAAAACTCTATGATTTTAGATCAGATTATATTCAAAAAAGATTAGAAGAAGCCTACGAAGAATCAAGACAAAAAATTATCAACGGTGAATCTGGTTATGTAAGTGGTACTACTTATGGCTATTTTGAAGCAAAAAATAGTGGCTATCAATTTAGAATATCCGTAGGCGCAATGGAAAAAATTAAAACTATGGCAAATCCACATTTTGACAACTTATTTGAACCAGCATGATTATTAAACAAGACGTTCGACCCAATAAAATGATTTGGGTGACCTTCCGTAAAGAAGGCATCCATTGTTATCCGGCAGCCGCCACAGATCCCACACTGGCCACAGGTGATGAATATGATGTATCGTTTCTTGCTAATCCTCACCGTCATATATTTCATTTTCGTGTTTGGCTTTCAGTTACCCACAATGATCGTGACGTTGAATTTATCCAATTCAAACGCTGGCTCGAAAACCTATTTGCCCAAGGGACTATGACCCTTGACTACAAGAGTTGTGAAATGATGTCAGATGAACTTTATGACATCATTCACGCAAAGTATCCTGACCGTGAAGTCTGGATTGAAGTCTCCGAAGACGGAGAGAATGGTTCGTTTGTTAAATATTAACCCTTAATTTTTAGGAAAGAAAATGGCACAACCCGCATGGCTTAACAAGTATCTTACTTTTAAACCCGAAGTACATAAAATCTTCGATGATCTTGAAGCCTATCACGACTGGTGCAGGTTTGAATTGGCACCTTTTAACGAAGCTGATCTTTACAAAAAGAACAGCCCAGTATATAGTGCTTACATGAACAGTAAGCGACCACGCAAGCCCTATCAAGGCAAAAATGCTGGACAAGGACGTAAGCGTAATGAGCAAAATATTCCTAGTTGATCTCGAAGCCGTAGAGACTAGGTACACCGGGCAGTGGAAAATCCACTTGCCCGAAACTCTTAGGAAACTCGGACATGAAGTTGAAGTTATTAGTGGGCCTAGTGATATCCCTAGTGCTACTACTCCCGGTGCTTTTCTTAACTTTGGTGGTACAAACATTTATAAGTCTGCCCAAGTTGAAAAAATGGGTCGTCTATTTTGCGCCGGAGCAGTTAAGCCTGGTGATCATTTTATCTTTACAGATGCTTGGCACCCTGGAATCATCAATCTCAAATACATGTCTGAACTGCTTGGTGTGCCAGTAAAGACTCATGGTCTTTGGCACGCCGGCAGCTACGATCCCCAAGACTTCCTAGGCAGACTGATTGGTCCCCAACCTTGGGTAGTCTGTGCTGAGATGAGCTACTTCTATGCTCTTGACCATAACTACTTTGCCACAGAATTCCACGTTGAGCTGTTTATGCAGGAACTACTCAATGGCGGATTCAAAGGTGAAAATCCCTATTGGGAAGAGGATTGGGCTAATAGATATGCCAGTGGCAAGATTGTAAAGACTGGTTGGCCTATGGAATATATGCAGAAAATCCTAAAAGGTTATCGTAGTCTTCCCAAAAGAGATCTTATTTTATTCCCACATCGTATTGCTCCAGAAAAACAAGTAGATATTTTTAGAGACTTGGCTCGACAATTACCACAATATGACTTTGTTGTTTGCCAAGATCATCAATTGACTAAACATGAATATCATACCTTGTTGGCTGAGGCTAAGATAGTATTCAGTGCTAACTTACAAGAAACATTGGGTATTAGTTGCTATGAAGGTTCGGTATTAAATGCAATTCCCATGGTACCTGATCGTCTAAGCTACAGAGAAATGTACTACGACGAATTTAAATATCCTACAGAATTTACTGAAAGTTTTGAATCCTACAAGCAATTTAAACATTTTTTGATTGAAGACATCGTAAATCATATGGAAAATTATGAAAGTAAAATAGCATTAGTAAGAAAACAAGAAAAGGATTTACATGAGCGATTTTTCTCCGCAACAGCATTATACAGTAACTTGGGATAGTGATGTACCCAGCTTAACTACACAAGACATACAGCCATTAACTACTTTTGATATTAGTAGTTTGAGCAGTCTTGTTGTTGGTGATGACACAATAACTCTTCAAGATTACTCAAGCAATTACACTGCTGGATATAACTACGGCAGCTTTGGCAGCACCATGGCTGGTAATGCTTATACAACTGCCAGTGGGCTAACTTACACAAATACTATTGGCCCACTTGCTACTGCGTCAATCAGTGCCATTGGCACTGTAGACATTTCAACACTGCTCAATACTAGCTGGAGTTTGAATCAGGTCGAATGGGTTGATACTTGGCCCGACTTCAATAAAGTAAAAAATATGCGTGTCAAATATCCAGCTCTAGACAAAGCTATGGACAAAGTCGTTTCCATATATAACATGGTTAAAGATGATTATGATAATCCAGTACCTAAAAAATAAATTCTTCGAAAAATTAGAAAAGTCAGGTCGTAAGAGAATTATCTTAGACAGAGCCAGTAAAGAACCATACTTGGAAAGATACTACATCTTTCTAAAAGATCGTAATTGGTTCCCATTCAATGTGTTCATTCATAAATTTCTTAAGAGTGATCCAGATGATGTACACGATCATCCGTGGCCCTACGCCACACTAATCCTTAAAGGTGGCTATAATGAATGGGTTCCAACTTTTGACAAAGATGGTAAAAAGATTGGGGAAGTTTGTCACTGGCGTGGTCCTGGCCATTTTAGGATTAGTAGTGCTAATAGCTATCACCGTATTGAAATGGTTGAAGGGGTAGCTGCTTGGACAATGTTTATGCCTGGCCCACAAAAGAGAGAATGGGGATTTTTGGTTAAAGATAAATGGATTCAAAATGAGCAATACTTCGAACTACGCAAATCAAGCTAGCATTATGGGAGTTCCTACTGGTCAAATATACACCACTAATAATACTGGTGGAAATTTTTTAATTAGCAATCCACATGGAAATCACTGGGGCAGCGCAATCGGCCAGAGTGAAGCACTTCGAATCCATCATACCAATCCTCCTCAATTGGAAGTTAAAGGTAAGATGACGTTAAACGGACGTGACTTGGAAGAACGGTTGGAAACAATTGAAAAAGTCTTGCAAATTCCTGAACGTGATGTTAAACTAGAACGGAAACATCCCAAGCTGAAAAAACTCTACGACGAGTATATGGCAGCATTGGGCAAATATAGAACATTCGAATCACTGAAAGGAGACGAATGATGTCAGATTTAACAAGGGCCTTAGATGATGGACGAGCTCCGTGGAAAGAAATTGAATACAGAAGCAAAAACTACTGGGTCTTCAAAGATGCCTACCCAGTTACGGAAGGACATTTGCTATTTGTGCCAACCCAAAAAAAACTTGAAAACTTGGTTGCGTGTTTTCAAGCAGCCTACAAGTTCGGCTACGACGGCATGGCCCAAGAAAAATGGCATGGCTTTAACGTCGGGCAAAACTGTGGCGAGGCTGCTGGCCAAACCGTAAGCTACCCCCACATACATATGATCCCACGTCGTACGGGTGATGTCAAAGATCCCAGCGGTGGAGTTAGACACGTTATCCCAAAGAAGGCCAAATACAAACGTGACAAATGAAGTAAAAATTACTTATGTTTATCAAGATAAAATTTGGTGGGACGAATTGTGTATCAAGGTAATAGAAGCATTTGGCCTACCAGGTAAAAAATATACAACGTTAGTCAACGAAGATAATCTAATCTTTAAATTCAATTCTGATCATGATGCCACCATGTGTCGTTTGGTACTAAGTGAATACATATGAATTTGATAGAATATAAAAATAAAAAATATCCAGCGTTTCAGGCAGAGGGAAACGCTAGCCAATTTGCTATACCTTTTGCTCTATACTTTTGCAAAGGAGATGGATTTGATATTGGCTGCAATAGAGTTGAATGGGCTTACCCGGGTGCTCAACCAATTGACTTAAATCTTGACGATGATTGGGACGCCTTACACTTGCCAAATAGGCAAGTTGATTATATATTTTCCAGTCACTGCCTTGAACATTTACCTAATTGGGTTGATGCACTAGACTATTGGGGTACTAAACTTAAGAGTAATGGCACGTTATTTTTATACCTTCCAGACTATAGCCAAGAATATTGGAGACCTTGGAATAATCGAAAACACATTCATGTATTGGATGCCATGGTGATCAAAGACTATTTGATAGATAGGAAGTATACAAATATTTTTTATAGTGGTAGAGACTTAAATGACAGTTTCATGATTGTAGCAGAAAAAACTTGACACTGGCCTAAATAACCTATATAATATTATCAAACAAGGAATTGGTATGGCTGAAAAAAATCTAGCACAAGTATTGCGTGATCGTATGCGCCGAGAAGGTAAGAGATTCTGGGCAGGCGATAATATATCCGATTATGTGGAAGAAAACTTCAAAGAAGAACTAATTAACGATGCTACTAAGGCATTTGAATCTGTTCTCGACTCATTACTAATTGACAGAGAAAATGACCCTAATAGCAAGGGAACTGCTCGTCGATTGGCTAAAATGTACTTTAACGAAATCATGGCAGGGCGTTACGAGCCTGCACCAGATGCTACTAGCTTTCCAAATGAAGGCGAGGATGCTTATACTGGCATGTTGGTAGTACGCAGTGAACTTCGTAGTATGTGCAGTCATCATCATCAACCAGTTAATGGTGTTGCCTATATTGGAATTATTCCAAATGGTAAAGTCATTGGCTTGTCAAAATACACAAGGATTGCTCAGTGGTGTGCTCGGAGAGGCACTCTCCAAGAAGAACTATGTAATGATATTGCTAGGGAGATTTCTAAAGCAACTGATAGTAAAAACGTTGGTGTTTATATACAGGCCACTCATGGATGTTGCGAAAACCGCGGAATTATGGCACATTCCAGTCTCACACAAACCACAGTCTTAAAAGGTGCATTTAAAGAAGACGTGGGCACTAAGAAGGAGTTTTTTGATAACATTAAACTCCAACAAGACTTTGCACCAAGATAACTAAGGAAATATTATGGAAACTCAAAAGAAAGTTGGAACTTGTGGCTGCGGTCGTAGCCCCACTGGTGATTGCATTGGCTGGCATGGACTTACCGAAGCCATGTATCAAACTAAATTAGCTGAATGGCAACATAAAGAACAGGCTAAACAGGAACAGACAAAATCATGATGAACTGGCTTAGAATAAAACTTCTTCGTTGGCTAGAGCAAGACGGTCCTCAACAAGTAGAGGCTAAACTGTCTAGACGCGGATTGGTACATGCCATCGAAGATAATAGCGTTAGCGACAATCCTGTAATGAGGTTTAAGGTCTATAGTGCTATTGGCGGCAGGATCGTGGAGTTTAGTCGCCATGATCCTAGAACTGATCGTCATGATCATACTCTTTATATCATTAACAACGATGAAGATTTTGGACAACGTATTGCCAAAATTGCCACATTGGAGAACTTGAAAAATTGAACGCAGAAACGCCAGCTAAAGGTGTACTTCTAGTTAATGACTGGGGTTCTAATAAAATGTATAAAACTGTTTGTGAATGCGGCAGTGATGATTGTACTCATACAATTGACATTGAAGCAGAGGAAACAGATGTAACCGTGACCATTTATACTAGAACTAAAACTAACTTTTGGTCTAAATCACGCTGGTATCATATTTGGAAACTTTTAACTAAAGGTTATACCGATTATGAAACTTCCATCATTATGAGCAAACAGGTTGCTCTTAACTATGCATTTGTGTTACAATCAGCTGTTAAAGACATAGAGGAGTTTCAAAGTGAAAGACTCAATAAATGAAGTAATGAGCATCCTCCAAGAGGAATGTGCAGAAGTTATCCAAGCAGTGAGCAAGATTAATCGCTTTGGTATGGATAATCGAAAACCTGGAGAGCTCAAAACTAATCGTCAACACTTAGAAGAAGAGCTGGGAGATTTGGCTGCCATGATTACCCTATTAGAAATGAATGGAGTAATTAGTCAATATAATATTGAAAAGGCTAAACTAGCTAAATTTGAAAAACTTAAACAATGGTCTACCATATATGAGCAAGATTAAAATCAGCGAACTATTTTATTCAATACAAGGGGAAGGACGCTATATGGGCGTGCCTTCTATTTTCTTACGTACTTTTGGTTGCAACTTTACCTGCGATGGTTTTGGTATGCCACGTGGTGAAAAAAGCATAGAAAGAGTAAATGTAGCATTAACTGATGAAGAACGGCCGTTTAAAAGCTACAAAGACTTACCACTGGTAAGTACTGGCTGTGATAGCTATGCTAGTTGGGATCCTAACTTTAAACATCTTAGCCCCTTATATGAAGTAAGTGCTTTGGCCAAAGGTATAGTAGACTTATTGCCACATAAAAATTGGCATGATGAGCATCTTGTTATTACAGGGGGAGAACCCTTGCTAGGCTGGCAACGTAGCTATCCTGAACTGCTAGATGAAGAGTCGATGATAAGATTGCGTCACTTAACTTTTGAAACTAACGGCACTCAGAAATTAACTCCAGAATTTAAAAATTACTTAATTAACTGGAGTGACCGGCATTCACGACAAAGGGAAGTCACGTTCAGTGTTAGTGCTAAACTGCCAGTGAGTGGGGAAAAATGGGAGGAAGCTATCCTTCCCGAAGTGGTATGCGACTATGAAAAAGTTGGCTATACCTACTTGAAATTTGTCATAGCAAGCGAAGAGGACTTAACAGATGCTCAACAAGCAGTCAAACAATATAGAAATAATGGCTTTAAAGGCCCTGTGTATATTATGCCTGTCGGTGGCGTTGAGCGGGTGTACAGTCTTAATAATAGGCGTGTGGCAGAAATGGCAATGCGAGAAGGATGGCGGTACAGTGACCGACTTCAAGTGCCATTATTTAAAAACGAATGGGGAACCTAATTGAAAACTTTACTTGAAATTTTTGAAAACGATCTAACATTACATTGCGACAAATACCTTCCGTATTTTCCAGTGTACGAACAATTCTTTAGCAAATATAGAAACCAAGACCTTACCTTTATTGAGGTAGGTGTCCAAGGTGGTGGCAGTTTGCAAATGTGGCGAAAATACTTTGGCGATACTGCTAGAATTATTGGTGTCGACGTAGACGAAGGTGTACTACAACGCAAAGCAGAAAATGTGGAAATCTTTATTGGCAATCAAGAAGATGCTCTTTTCTGGGCTAACTTTATACCACATGTGGGTAATATTGATGTGTTCTTAGATGACGGCGGTCATCAAATGAATCAACAAATTGTAACCTTAAATGCTATTTGGCCAAAGATCTCAATTGGTGGTGTTTATATGATTGAAGATACTCATACCAGTTATTTTAACGACTGGGGGAATGGTTTATATCGTCCTCATACCATGATGGAATATAGTAAAAAGATCATTGACATGGTTAATCTTAATCACTGGCAAGAACACCCTGCCGATCAAAACGTGTTTAGGTTTAACGATCTAGCCAGCGTAAGCTACTATAATAGCATGATTGTGTTAACCAAGGGTCAACAACCTTGGGTTAGACCTAATCCTTATCCTAATCCACTAGCAGGACGTTGATGAAAAAGTTCCTAAAAAGAATCTTTGGCATTTCCAAGATGGAAGAAGCCATTGCGGAAATTCAAAGATTAAAAGAAGCCAAGGAAGTCGAAATTCAACGAGCAGAAGAAGCTGCTAAACGAGCGTTGGAAGAAGAAGCTATTGCTCGAATGACTCCAAAAGAACGTGCCACACAACGTGGCGAACCCTGGGTCGGGGTAATAGAAACTCATATCAACAAAGAAAACGTTCGTAATGGCTTCTTTGAGCTTGACTGGAATGAAGAATTCATTGTACAATTGAAGCAAGCAGGATACGGATACGACGCTGATCCACAAGAACAAATTGTGGATCGCTGGTTTCGTGATCTTGCTCGCAACGTTCTAGCTGAGGAAGGACAGGACGTTGGCCGTGGTGCTGGATACATTAACGTAAACAAAATTAATGGCGGACTTTCCGAAGTCAAATGACATACATTTTAGTTGATACTGCAAATACCTTTTTCCGTTCTAGACACGCAATTAATGGCAGCGCAGATATAAAACTGGGCATGGCCTTTCATATTACCTTAAACAGTATTAAAAAAGCCTGGTCCGACTTCAATGGTAGTCATTTAGTATTCTGTTTAGAAGGTCGCAGCTGGCGTAAGGACTATTATGCACCTTATAAACGCAATAGAGCTGAATCTAGGGCTGCTGCCACTGTAAAAGAACAAGAAGAGGATCGTATTTTCTGGGAAGCCTTTGATACTTTTAAAGATTTTATATCAGAAAAAACTAATGCTACAGTATTACAAAACTCACAACTAGAAGCAGATGATCTCATTGCCGGCTTTATTCAAAGTCATCCCAACGATGACCATGTTATTATTAGCACAGACAGCGATTTTATTCAGTTAATTGCTCCTAATGTACGACAATATAACGGCATTAGCGAAACTACCTATACACACGAAGGTATTTTTGATAAAAAAGGCAAACGTGTAATTGATAAAAAGACCAATGTGGAAAAAGACCTAATCAATCCAGAATGGGTATTATTTGAAAAATGCATACGCGGCGATCCCACTGATAATGTGTTCAGTGCTTATCCTAAGGTACGTAAAAATAAGCTATTAGAAGCATTTGAAGATCGAGGTCGTCGCGGCTTTGCTTGGAATAACCTAATGTTACAGCGTTGGGTAGATCATAACGGCGAAGAACATCGTGTATTAGACGATTACGAACGCAATCGTAGACTTATTGACTTAAAACATCAACCCGATGACATTAAACAAATCATCAACGAAACTATTACAACTAATAGCCAACCTAAAAACATCAGCCAAGTTGGTATTAGACTTATGAAGTTTTGTAATCTATACGATTTAAAAAGAATTACTGAAAATATTCAGCAATATGCTGATGCATTTCAGGCCAATTATCCCAATTAAAGAGGTCATAATGAATGTTCATGCTAAACCAGTAGTAGACGGTGTACTCTGGATCGTTGAAGAAGACGGGGTTAGAGTAGGAACTCTGCATAAAAAAGAAAATAATCAATATATGCTCAGTTCAAAAAAAGGAGATATGTTTTTTCCTAAAAAAACTGATGTAACCAAGCAATTTGGCAAGGAATTTTTCTCTAAAGATATTGAAACAACTGTTTCACGGGCTGTTCCTAACGAATGCTATGGGTATCCTACTAAATGGGAACCCTTTAATAGCATATATAATCTTAGAAAAAAATTGCCGTTATTCACTAAAAGTAATCAAAGTAAAAGTTTGTTCTGTGCTGGATATTATATTATTAAATTTCCTAAAAATTGGATCAAAAGTTTTTGTCCAAAACTAATTACCATTGAAAGATACCCTTACGAAGGTCCGTTCAAAACGGAAGAAGAAGCCAAGGAATCATTAAACAATGCAAAATAAACCAATTAACACTTTTCCTTTGCAACAATTTATTGAACAGGTAAAAATTGCCACAATGAGTCAGCAAAGAGAAATTAAACTAGATATACTAACAGCAAAGACACTGGCATTTACCATCGGTGAAGTCAATTCCAAGTTATTGCAGGACTATGACAAACTACTAAGTGAATTAAAATCCATCAATAACAATGACATAGTTGAATTGAAAATGGACGGAGGGGGCTTTTCTCAATGATTTTGGATAAATACGCTTATCCAGGATCATACAATGAGTCGCCCAAAACCAAAAATTTTACTAGAACATACTAATAAAAAGAATTTCAGAACAGATCAAATTTTGGAAGCGGACGCTATTTGGGCCGTATTTTATAAAAATAAACCTTTTAACTTGAAAAGTTTTAGCAGTGTAGTCAGTTATCCTGGACCTAAATATAAAAAAACAGCATTTAGCAATCCAGGACATGCTATTAACTTAGCAAAAAAACTTAACTTAGAATTTCATTGCCAAGACTTTACCGTAGTTATATTAACTTCTGGTCAAACTCTTAAAGATGAATAGTCTAACATACACTAAAATATTCCTAAATACTCGAGAAAAATCCTGCGATGAAGTCAATGTAAAACTTCATCACAAAATTTGGTGGCAAAATACTCGTACTAAAGCCAAAGGTGGACTACGCCTAACTGACAAGGGCTACGAATTTTTGGTAAAAGAATTGGATTTGAAAGAGTATGAAGTGCCATTTACCGAAGATATTGAACTAAGCCCCCAAATTATCATCTTTTTTGACCAGTTTTTGGACTGTCCGTACTATCTTACACACCGTAGTCTCACTGTTTTCTCCGAGAAAAAGGCTTTTGAACTACACTTGTTCTCCGATGATATACGCAAATTTGGCTTGATGAAAGCCATGAAAGCTAGGCAATCAGACGAAAAACCACTTGACTAGAACCGCGACTGGCCTTATAATAACAACATAGCAAATTTATTTCAACTTAACAAAGGAAACAAGCTATGTCCGAAATTATTAGTCGCACCGTTGGCCCCCGTGATGCTAAACGTGCAATTCAAAAATGCTTCAGCAAACAACGCCCACTTTTCCTGTGGGGCCCTGCTGGCATTGGTAAAAGCGATATCGTCAAGCAAATTGGCGAAGACATCGGTGCCCACGTCATCGACATCCGCTTGAGCCTTTGGGAACCCACTGATATTAAAGGCGTTCCTTACTTCGATTCTAACAGTGGCAAAATGCTTTGGGCACCTCCCAGCGAACTGCCAGACGAAGAAATGGCCAAAGAACACAAAAAGATCATCCTGTTTTTGGATGAAATGAACAGTGCTCCTGGTAGCACTCAAGCTGCCGCTTATCAGCTTATTCTTAATCGCCGCATTGGTACTTATCGCTTGCCAGACAATGTGGTAATTGTAGCTGCTGGTAACCGTGAAGCAGATCGCGGCGTTACTTATCGTATGCCAGCTCCATTGAGCAATCGCTTTATTCACTTGGAACTGCGTGTGGATTGGGACGATTACGCTTTTTGGGCTACCGAAAATCGTATCCATAAAGACGTAGTTGGCTTTTTGACGTTCAGTAAAAAGGATCTTCATGACTTTGATCCTAAGTCTGCTTCAAAGGCGTTCGCTACTCCACGTAGCTGGACCTTTGTGTCAGAGCTGCTGGAGGACGATGACACTGACGAAAACACCCTAACTAACCTTATTTCAGGTGCTGTTGGTGAAGGTCTTGCAATTAAGTTTATGGCACATCGTAAAGTTTCTAGCAAGATGCCTAACCCCACTGACATTTTGATTGGCAAGGTTAAGAAAATGGAATCGCGTGAGATTAGCGCCATGTACTCACTGGCCGTTAGTCTTTGCTACGAACTCAAAGATGCTAGCGACAAACGAGCGAAGACTTGGGATAAACAAGTCAATAACTTCTTCCGTTTTATTATGGATAATTTTGAAACTGAATTGGTTATTATGAGCACTAAACTTGCTCTTACCCAATATCAATTGCCGTTGGATCCAGACGAGATTGATTGCTTCGATGAGTTCCATACTAAGTTTGGTAAGTACATTTCGGCAGCTACCGAAAAGAAGTAAAATTTACCACTTGACACCGCCTTCGGGCGGTGTTATACTATATACATTATATAGGAGAGCATTATGCAACATTCATTAGATCCAGTCGTTGACAAAATTATCGTAGCTCGAGTAGGTCTCCTACTCCGTCATCCATTTTTTGGTAACATGGCTACTCGTCTTAAAGTTATTGATGCTACTGAATGGTGCGCCACTGCTGCTACGGATGGTCGGGCACTTTACTACAATCGAAACTTTTTTGAAGACTTGACCAATAAACAAGTTGAATTTGTTATTGGACACGAAATCCTCCATAACGTATTCGATCATTTGGGTCGTAACGAAGGTCGCAATCGTAAAGTATTCAATATTGCTGCTGACTATTGCGTAAACGGTCAATTGATTCGTGACCATATTGGCGAGCAGCCTCCAAAGATTCCTATCTTCCATGATCCCCAGCATTATGGCAAGAGTGCAGAGCAAGTATACGACGAGCTCATGGAAAAGTATGATGACCAAGAACTAGAGCAGTTGGGCAAACTACTCGACGAGCACATTGACTGGGATAAAGAAGGCGAAAATGGTCGCCCGCAATATACTAAAGAAGAGCTTAAGGCTATTCGTGACGAAATCCGTGAAGCCACTATCCAAGCAGCCAATGCCGCAGGTGCAGGCAATACCCCAGCAGGCGTAGCTCGTCTTATTAAGGATCTTACTGAGCCTAAAATTAATTGGCGTCAATACCTACGTCAGCAAATTCAAAGTTTGATCAAGTCTGATTTTAGCTTTACTCGTCCTAATCGTAAAGGTTGGGGGTTAGGTGCTGTATTGCCCAGCATGAAAAATGAAGAAACTATTGATATCTGTGTTGGCTTAGACATGAGCGGTAGTATTACTGACGCAATGGGCAAAGACATGCTGAGCGAAATCAAAGGCATCATGGACGAATACAAAGACTTCAAAGTGAAAATTTGGTGTTTCGACACCAGTGTTTACAATGAGCAGGACTTTGATAGTTATGAGAATGATATTGAAAGTTACGAACTCAAAGGCGGCGGTGGCACTGAGTTTGATGCTAACTGGACCTACATGAAAGAACATAATATTACGCCAAAGAAGTTTATTATGTTTACTGATGGATATCCGTATGGTTCATGGGGTGACGAACACTATTGCGATACACTGTTTATTATCCATGGCAATCAAAACATTGTTCCTCCATTTGGGCAATACGCCTATTACGAAGAAGCTAAGTAATGGCCCTAAAGAATGGCAAACCTAATGCATTAAATTTATTAGGTTTACGGCGAGTAGACTTTCCTGCTCGCCATTTTCACTATACTAGTTTAAACAAATACAATCCTATTAAAAACGTTCAAATAGATGATTGGATTTACCATAATTTAAACGGAAGATATTACATAGGACAAGCATTAGATTTAGACAATACCAACAGTATTGCCTATATAACAAAAATTGGATTCGAGGAAGAAAAAGAACTTAGTTTCTTTTTGCTTTCCTATTCAGATTTATAATCTTTAATTTTTTAGAAAAGATATATAATAGTACACTTTTAAGGAGACATTATGAATAAACCACCAATGAAACAACAAGAGCCAGTTCAAGAACCAGACATGGACACTGCTGAAGATCTTAACATTAATGATCTTAATGCATTAAAACAAATCATTGAAGTAACCAATAGCCGTGGTAGCTACAAAGCTGGAGAAATGGAAGCTGTGGGCAAAGTTTATAATAAATTAAGTAAGTTTTTAGGTCAAGCAACAGCAACTAAGGAAGAATAAAATGGTCAGTCTAAAACACGTTGGACGATTTGTATCCAACGGTAGAAAATGTCTAGTAGCATACAGAACTTTACCTGGTGATGCATATAACTGTCTAGTAATTCCTACGGAAGCACTGGAAGATAGATATCATGATGCACTAATTCAATTAGTAGAATCCAATGCTGCTCAAACAGCAAACGAATTTGCCGAAGTATTGGCAAGAAGTACTTTTCCTGATGGCAGCATTATGTTGGCTGCATTGCATACTCAAGGTAAATTACTTAGAGTTGCCACTGATCAAATTGAGATGATCCCTAATTTTCAAACTAAAATTAAATTAGATCAACTCAATGTTGTCATTGCAGAGCAAATGGGCGTGGCTGTGGATGATTTATCCATTAAAGAAGACCTCAAGAATCAAAAAAGAGATGATGTTGAAATTGTTGAAGTAGCAACTGTTACTGAAACTCCCATGCCCGCAGTGGAAGAAAATTTCGATGATTTACCAGTAGATCAACGTGCTAGTAAGTTAAGAGGCCAAGCTGATAAATTGGCCAAACAGGCTGCTGAATTACGTCGTCAAGCTGAAGCACTGGTGCCAACTAAAAAAAGAAAATGACCGAAAAAAGACTTTCAAAAGATGTCATTGAAAGTTGGCCCGAAATTTTCGAAGATGTTAATCTCAATGTAGTCCCATTAAAATATTTGTGTTCTGTCCAGGTTAGATTTAAAGATAAAAAGGTATGGAACATAGACATAGGTAAAAACCTAAGGGATGATAATTGGCAAGTAATTCAATCTAACATTCAAGAAATGATATTGAATTATAAAGAACATATAGAAAGCGTAGATTTCAAACTAGACACAGATCAAATTAAAAAAGACATCAGTCGAGAAACCAATAAATTCCTTAAAAAAAATAAACTTTAATGAACGTAAAATTAGTATCTTATAGTCAACCTACCAAAGAATTTTTGGATCAGGGCATTGAAGACGCACAAGACTTAGTGGCTTTTTGTGCCAGAGTTAGTAACCCCAGCAATCAACTTAATACAGAAACCAGTGAAAAATTAATCAAATATTTGATTAAACATCAACACTGGAGTCCATTAGAAATGGTTTCAGCCTGTATGGAGATTACTACCACTAGAGATATTGCTCGACAAATACTGCGTCATCGTAGCTTCAGTTTTCAAGAGTTTAGTCAACGCTACGCTGATCCAACTAAAGACCTTAATTTTGTCACTAGAGAGGCTAGACTACAAGATGATAAAAATAGGCAAAATAGTGTAGAAGTTGAAGATCACTTACTGCAAAATGATTGGTATCGCGCTCAACAACGAGTTATCTATGCAGCAAAACGTGAATACGAATGGGCTATTGCCAATGGCATTGCCAAAGAACAAGCTCGTGCAGTATTGCCAGAAGGACTAATTGAAAGTCGTCTTTATATGAATGGAACCCTACGTAGCTGGATTCATTTTATTGAATTACGCAGTGCAAATGGCACACAAAAAGAACATCAAGAAGTGGCCTTAGCCTGTGCAGAAGCTATTACCAATATTTTCCCATTAACTTCCAGTCTTGTAGCCAATTAACATAAATCTTGAAAATTCCTTATCAGGATATATAAACTTCTTTTCTGATTTGTAAAGATTAGTCAAAGGGTAGCGTTCTGCTAATTGATCTAAACTAAAGCAATAATCATGATCATCGTCGTCGTCATGAATTTGATCAGTGCTTTGAATTACCACTAGTTGATTGGTAATTTTATCAAACCAATGTCGATCAATAATGTGTTCAGCTGATGTATTAATAATTACATCAAACTCTGAAAAGTCTACTTGATTAGCGTCTTGGGTATGAGCTTTGAATTGCCATTCATTACATACCCAGGCATTATTGATTTTATCTGCTATTGATTCAACTTTTGGATCTATGTCAAAAGATCTAATATGTTTGATATCTACGGCACGTCTACTTAGCAATAAAAAGGCTAAAACTCCATACCACCCGCCTAGTATAGCTATACGACTATTACTAGGCATTATGGGTTCTAATCTTTCACATAACCAAATTTTACTTTCAACCTGTCCGTGACTAAAAGCTGTAAAATCAATCATTATTGAACCTTTGTTTTAACCATTCGAAATCATTAATTAACTTTAATTTATCGACATTTTCAAAATTTACCAAAGCATAAGCTTTGCCGGCTAATGCTCCTTTTATAGCATAACTACCATAAGGCCGGTCATCGCCCATTGTACACCATGTGCTTAGTCTTTTAAGACTTTCATCATTGTCTTTTTTATTAACTACGTTAATAGTTAGTTTAACTGCTTCCCTAAAAGCACTACGCCATGTACTAAATTTATCTACATTAAAATTTGTGATGTTAGATACTTGTTCTATTACCTTGATCTTATTATTAATACTCAAAGTCATATCCAAACTTGTTGTGTCGACTGCTAAAGTTAACCTTCTAGGCAGCAATTTAATAGCACCATACCCATATACTAAATCATTAATTGGATTACGACTATGAAAAATATGCACACAATCCAAATCATATTCGGGCACAACATAATCAAATTTAAATTCTTCTAATACTTGGGCATCACCGTCAACCACCCAAAACATTTTGGTAAATGAACTTTTTGCTGCTGCAATATGAGCATTATGGATACCTTTGACGTCGTTGATTCTTTTGGCTAATACAAATCTAGAGCTTAATATCCTCCAATGTTCATCAGAATTCGGTTCATTATTTGAAATAAAAATTATGTCGTACATTGATAAAAACCCTTAAATCTTTTCCAGTACTTACCTGAACTAATTTCGTCATTACTCCAATGTATATGAGCAATCTTATCTAACCATTTTTCTCTATCAGGCATTAAGGGATTTTCTAGTAAATTGATATCGTCGAATCCTACATCACAGGCCCAACTATTTAATGGATCATCTAAGTATACTGGAATTCCTTGCAATATGCTAGCACAGTTAGGTGTAGAATTATAGCCCACCGAACACCATGCATTAATTAAATCAGCACGTATGTTTTCATTGTTAGAAACATGTACACCTTTTTTTCCATAAAAATCATAAATCTTTTTTCTATTTTCTTCGTTATATGTTTTATCACCCGGATGCAATCTAACAATAATGCCTCTATCAGAAACTTTTTTTATTCTTTTTATTATTTCAATAATCCAATCGATACCATTTCTGTTTAACATATTCCAAGAAAAGGTTCGTTGTCCCAACACTAATATATGACTACCATTATCTCTCCACGGACCCATTTGTAATTTGTGATAAGACATTATTTCATCAGTTTTATTTTGTTCTCGTTCATTGCCCAAAAAATATTCACCATCAGTTGGATAAACACTATTCACGCTATATCTATGATAAAAATGTGTAGATCTAGCATATGAAAAAATATTACTGTCTACATATACAATTTTTGATTTTTGTAATTTAAGTAGATCAATGATTCTTTTTCTATAATTATTTTCCAAAGTATAACCTAAGATGAATCCAACATCTAACTTTGGTATAATTTGATTTTTATATCTAAAGTCTATGGTTTCATCTCCACAACTTTGTACTCCATGACGGAAACAATCCATTAAATTTGCCTTGTGTAAAGCTTTATGAATATTAGATATTGACGAATAAAAAATGCCTACTTTCATTCTTTTAAACTTTTTAATAACCCTTCTTTATCTCTTATCATTTCTGATACTAGCTCCTGACTAGTGCCTTTCCAAATACTTCTTAATTCTTTGGGAATTTTACTTCCATAATGTACAGTGCCTAATTTATAGGTATGTAGGCCTCCGCCATGGTCTGTATTTTTAATTTTATAAGAAGGATATTTAGTAAACATACTTTCAAGAGCATCACCATCATATGCTCTATAAAGAGAGAATATTTTTTTGGATTCCCATATATCTTCATAGTCATACATTAATTGGGCTAATTTTGGGTGCTTCATAT
>Ga0214921_10002179_pt1 | contig 32253 bp, 18 predicted proteins | sample LL1505_MetaG_FD_177992 | JGI IMG/M metagenome (GOLD analysis project Ga0214921, IMG submission 177992) | Freshwater microbial communities from Lake Lanier, Atlanta, Georgia, United States - LL-1505 | ecosystem: Environmental > Aquatic > Freshwater > Lake | place: USA: Georgia | collected... | reverse complement strand
GAGGTCAAGGTAAAGGATAAAAATGGCTTATCTAAATCACAGCCTTCCAGATTGGAGTTGTTATATTCGTAATGAGTTTCTTTTTAATCATATAAAGGGGCATGGCGAAGTAACCAAATGTGATGTGCATTGTGTTGCTAGTATTGAAAAAAGAGTTCCTTTGTTTGAGGCATTTCTTGAAAATGGTGTAAATTGGACTCGTAGACCTCTTCATGCCTTTTGTTGGAAATCAGATGCACCAATTGAACCATTGGAAGATATTATGTACTGGGATTGTTTTTCGCCATATATTGACGTTCAGAAACGAGCACGTCTTTCTGGATTGCAGGCAGAATTAATTCGTCCTGACGGAAAAAAGGTGATTGGAAGTTATATGTTTACTCTTGATTGGTCATGGGAAAATAAAGGAGTCACTGATCTTAATTTTTCAGAGACTCCTGAACATAAATGTGCTCATTTGTTCAAGATGGAAACTGGAAATTACTATGCATACCCAAATAATAGAATTATATGGTATGATAGTGCCTGGACATTCAATCGCATTGAATCAAATCCTGGATATGAGATTGATATGAATTTATATTCCGTAGAAAATAAAAGAAAAATAGAAACATCTAATCATTACATGTATGAAATTACAAATTTAAATTAAAATAAATAATTTTTTTAGTATCATAATTATTGGAACAATTTTCTATGGGCAATCACCTCTTATTAGAGGTATATGATATTGAATATAATTTGTTAAATGATACAATCCCTCTATTGGAAGTAATCCAAAGAGGGATTTCTCGTGCAAAGATGACTATTTTAAATATCTTTACTCATAAATTTGAACCACAAGGTCTTACTATCGTAATTGCACTATCAGAAAGTCATTTTTCGGCGCATACATGGCCGGAAAAAGGATGCATTGCAATTGACATTTACACTTGTGGGGAAGGAAATCCAAAAATTGTTGCAATTGAACTTTTAAAATATTTTAATTCGTATAATTATAAAATTAGAAGTTTAAATCGTTAAATAAAATTGGAGATAGCAACCTCCATTATAAAAGTTCTGTTTTATTTTTAAAACAGGAGCCAAAAATGTCAAATTTACCAGTCGATAGAGACAGAGAATATATGCGTCAAATGTGGGGAACCACGAGTTTGATTACGGATTATAAAACAGAACCACCAAAAAGAATCATTCAAGAAATTATGCATGATTTGGCACCCAATCATAATTTAAAAAAACAAACCGATCTTCATGAAAAAATTCGTAATGATGAAGATTATGATGATTGGGAATATGGAACGGAACCAAATTATGGAAAAACTTGGTAAAAAGTATTATAGATATATAAAACAATAAAGTTTAAATGGCAGTAACAATTTCTCGTAGTTTTAAAGATATTAGTTTATCTTTTACGAAACATCCAGTTACTAATGATATAACAATACTTAGAAATGAAGATGCAATTAAAAAATCTGTTATTAATCTTGTTAGGACTCGTTTAAATGAAAGGTTTTTTAATAATCTAATAGGAACATCAGTTGATGATACATTATTTGAAATAGGAAATTCTGATGTATTCTCTTTTTTAGAAGAAGAAATCACAACCTTATTGAATAATTTCGAATTAAGAATATTATTACGCAGTGTTGAAATTGAAAATCCAGATGATACAAATGATTTAAACATTAAAATTACATATGATATTGTTGGACTACCATTTCCAACTCAAAATATAGAGTTTATCTTACAACCAACTAGGGTATAATGTCATTCAATCAATTTACTAATTTAGATTTTAATGATTTACGTACTCAGATTAAAGACTATCTGAGATCAAATTCTAATTTTACTGATTTTGATTTTGAAGGATCAAATTTTTCCGTTCTGATTGATATTCTTGCATACAATTCCTATATTACTGCATATAATACTAATATGCAAGCAAATGAAGCATTTTTAGATAGTGCAACATTAAGAGAAAATGTAGTTTCTCATGCTCGTAATATTGGATATGTGCCTCGTTCAAAAAAATCATCTAAAGCAAAAATAAGTTTTTCTGTAGATACCTCATCTTATAATTCTAGAACTGTAACATTAAAAGCAGGACCATTTGCATTGGGCGCAGTTCAAGATGGTAATTATATATTCTCAATACCATCTGATGTAACAGTTCCTGTAAATACTTCAAACATTGCATTTTTTGAAAATTTAGATATTTACGAAGGGTCCTACTTAACAAAAACATTTACAGTCGATTACAGCCAACCAAATCAAAGATTTTTAATACCAAATTCAAATGTAGATACCTCAACGATTCGTGTAAGTGTGTCTAATAGCACAATTGAAGTATATACATTATATGAAAATATTTTAAATGTAAATAAAACATCAAAATTATTTTTAATTCAAGAAATAGAAGATGAAAAATATGAAATTTTATTTGGTGATAATATTTTAGGAAAAAAACCAGAACATGGTAGCACAATTTCCATTTCTTATATTGTAACTAATGGAAAATCTGCAGATGGATCTGCAAACTTTACTTTTTCTGGAAATATTAAAGATAATAACTCAACTAATATTACAAGTGGAATTTCTTTAATTACAACAACGTCTTCATCGGAAAATGGAGATGACATCGAAACGATAGATTCTGTAAAGTATCTTGCCCCAAGAGTGTATGCCTCTCAATATAGAGCCGTAACCGCAAATGACTATAAAGGTTTAATACCTTATCTTTATTCGAATATAGATTCTGTAACTGCATATGGGGGAGAAGAATTGGATCCCCCACAATATGGAAAGGTTTTTATTTCAATTAAACCAAGAAATGGTAATTTTTTATCAGAAATTACAAAAAATGATATTAAGAAAAAATTAAAACAGTATTCAATTGCTGGAATTAAACCAGAACTTATTGATTTAAAATATCTATATGTTGAAATTGATTCTACTGTTTATTATAATCCAGCATTTATTTCAGATCCAGTTATAATTAAAAATCAAGTTTTAAATACTTTAAATTCCTATTCAATATCTTCTGATGTAAATAGTTTTGGGGGAAGATTTAAATTTAGTAAAGTAAATACTTTAATTGATAATACAAATCGAGGAATTACTTCAAATATTACTAAAGTTAGAATGAGAAGAGATCTTTCAGTAGAAATGAATAAATTTTCTACGTATGAGATATGTTTTGGGAATAAATTTCACCAAAAAACAGGAAAATATAACATTAAATCTTCAGGATTTAAAATTAAAGATATTTCCGATACATTATATTTAACTGATGATCCAATTAGTTCTATAAATGGAAAAATATTATTTTTTAAACTTATAGATAATGTTCCAACAATAATATCTTCAGATGCAGGAACAGTTGATTATTTAAAAGGAGAAATTAAATTAAATATAGTAAATATTGCATCGACATCATTGCCAAATAATAAAATTGAAATACAAGCAATACCAGAATCAAATGATGTAATTGCATTGAAAGATATTTATTTACAAATAGATATGAATAATACTGTAGTAAATACTATAGAGGATACAATTACTTCAGGAGAAAATATTTCTGCTACTTCTTATACCTCAACATCGAGTTACTTAAACGGATACTACACAAGATAAAATGACGGAAATCAAAAGAATAAAAATCAATCATATTTTAGATTCACAAATTCCTGAATTTTTGAATGAAGAATCTCCAATTTTTCAAGAATTTTTAAATCAATATTATACATCACAGGAACATCAAACTGGAATAGTTGATTTATCATCTAATATTCAAAAATATAAAAAAATACAAAATTTTAACAATGAAACATTAATAGATTTAAATCTTCCATCTATATTAACTTCTAATATTTTATCCTTTGATGATACTATTTTAGTATCACATACAATTGGATATCCAAGTAAATATGGATTAATTAAAATTAATGATGAAATTATTACTTATACCTCAAAAACTTCAAATTCATTTTTGGGTTGTATTCGTGGATTTAGTGGAATTGATAGTTTACAAAGAAACAATAATCCAGAATTTTTAAATTTTTCAATTACTGAAGCATCAGAGCATACATCTGGAAGTTCTTTGCAAAATTTAAATTTTATATTCTTTTTTGAAATATTTAAAAAATTTAAATATCAGTTTTTGCCTGGTTTTGAGGAAAGAAAATTTACTCCAGAAATTTCTTTACAAAATATTTTATCAAGAGCAAAAGATTTTTATTCTTCAAAAGGAACAGCACAGTCTTTTAAAATTCTTTTTTCAATTTTATATGGAACAGAAATAGAAACAATAAATCCTCAAGAATATATGTTGAGGCCATCTGATAATAATTATTTTGTAACAAAAAACATTTTAGTTGAAAAAATTTCTGGAAAAAATATCACTTCATTAAAAGGAACAACATTAAATCAATTTATAAGTGGAATTGGTACAGTTTCTGCCTCTATCTATAATATTGAATATAGACCAATACAAGGTAAAGATTTTTATGAAATATCTTTAGATTCTACCTCTTTTACTGGTGATTTTGAAATTACAGGATCTACTAAAGTAATTGAAACTGTTCCTGCATCAAATAATACAATTACTGTTGATTCTACAGTTGGATTTGCACAATCAGGAACAATTATTGCCCAAAAATCAAATTTAACCGAATTAACTTTAAATTATACAGACAAAACAAGCACTCAATTTTTAAATGTTTCTGGCATTAGTCAAAATTTAAATTTTGGAGATTTTATTTATGAAAAAAAATTAGCATATGCATATGATCAATCAGATACATCATTAAACGAATTTAGAGTTATTAGTGTAATTGATAAAATTGATACTAAAAATTCTTCTGGATTAAAAATTGGAGATAAAATATCACTCAGTTCTTTTGGAAAAAACTTATCAGGAAATACAAATTTTGATAGTTGGATTTATAATATACCAACATATCATAATATAAGTGGAATAACATCAATTGGCAATAATAATTATAGAATAATATTAAAAGACAACGTTAAACTTTATAAAAATGATCAAATTTATATTTCTAATATATTAAATGTAGATATTGATGCTATAGTTATAACTATCGAATCATCAACCACGATTATTATAGAATCATTATCGAATATAGACATTTCAAATATAATAAAAATTAAGAAAAAAATTACTAAATCCGATTCTCCAAATTTTACTGATATATCAAATATAAATGGAGGAGTCCAAAATACTTATATTGATAATGAGGGAAAATATTTATACGTGACTACTTCTGGTTTTCCCAATTATACAATTACGTCTACAAATACAAAAAGAAATGTTATCACTACAGGAACAGGATCAACTACAATTTTGGAAATATCTAATCATAATTTATTATCTGGAGATAAAATTTATTATGATTCAAAAACTTCTGCCGGAATTGAAACTGGAATTTATTTTGTAAAAAAAATTAATAATAATTCCATATCACTGGCATATAGTAATACTAATTTATTTGCCGAAGAATATATTAATTTATATTCTGGAGTTTCTAATGATTTTATTTTCAAACTTGGTTATGAAAATAAAACAATTAAAGATCAAAAAATATTAAGAAAATTCAATTTAACTGAAAATATTAATTATTTTGATAACGAAAATGATCGAACTACATTTAATAGAAATATTGGATTGTTAGTTAATGGTGTGGAATTATTTTCACCAACTTTATTTGATGAAAATATTTATTACGGAAAAATAGATTCAATTCAAATAACAAATCCAGGAAAAGATTATGATGTGATAAATTCTTCAGATTTAATTATTAGTGATTCTATTGGATCTGGATGTAAAGCAAATTTAATTCTTTCTGGATCATTAAAAGAAGTAAAAATAAATTCCCCAGGAATTGGTTATGATAGAAAACCAAAAATAACTTTAATTGGTGGAAATGGTTCTGGTGCAGTATTAGAATCCAATTTAGTAAAAACAAGAATTATTGCAAAATTTAAAGCAGATTTAACAGCAATTAATACATCTACAGAAACCATATCATTTATAGATAATCATAATTTTGATAATTATGAAGAAGTCACATATTATTCAAATGGAAATTCGGTTCTCCCTGGATTAAATGATAAATCAAATTATTTTGTAAATATTATAAATTCAAAACAAATTAAATTACACAAAAATAGATCAGATGTTTTATCAGGAATTAATACTATTAATATTACCGGAATAAGTTCCGGATTTCATGAATTTAGAACTCTTAACAGTAAAAAAACTATTAATAAAATTTATGTCAAAAATTCAGGTTCCGGATATTCAAATAGATTAGTTAAAGTATCTTCTATTTCATACCCATCTTTAGATTATCAAATTTCTGGAATTAGCACATTTGATGATTATATTTTTGCCAAAAATCATGGATTTAGAAATGGAGATTTTATTAAATATTCCAACACCGGTACTTCAATATCTGGATTATCTACCAATATTGAATACTATATTACAGTTATCGATCAAGATAAATTTAAATTATCTGATGCAGGTATTGGAACTACATCAACCAATTTAAATTATATTAATAAAAAATATATTAAATTTAATTCTTTAGGAGTTGGTACACATACGTTTGCATATCCTCCGATTAATATTCAAGTTGAATCTATACCTGGAATAGGTTCAACATCAATTGTATCGCCAGTATTGACTCCAATAGTACTTGGAAGTGCCGAAAGTGTTTATATTGAAGATGGTGGTAGTTCTTATGGTTCTTCTGATATTATTAATTTCCACAGAAGACCCAATGTGGATTTAATACCGATCACTTCTGCTTTATTGAAACCTGTTATTATAAATGGTTCAATTACTGACATTCAAATTATTTTTTCTGGAAATGGATACGATAATGGAACTGAAATAATAATTTCTGGAGATGGAAAGTATGCCAATATCCAACCTCTTATTGCAAATGGAAAAATTACATCATTTGTAATAATTGATGGTGGAGTTGGATATAAAAAATCAAATACCACAATAGAGGCAATTAGAAGAGGAAAAGATTTGCAATTTATTGCAAATGTATTTGAGTGGAAAATTAATCAAATTAAAAAAAATAAAGATATAATATCATCTTATGGTGGGGATGATGAAACAATAACATATCCAAGCATTGATCAATCTCTTCAGTTGAAAATAATTAATTTTTATCTACCAAAAAAATTAAGAAAAAATATCGGTGATAATATTAACGATAATAATACTGAAGTTGGAATTGACACTTCGCATAGTCCAATTATTGGATGGTCTTATGATGGAAATCCGATTTATGGACCATATGGATATGCAAGTTTAACTGATACTAGTATTAAATTAATTAATTCTAGTTATATAGAAGATCCAATTATTTCTTCTTCGTTAAGACCAAATTCTTTTGAGATTGGTTTTTTTGTAAACGATTATAAGTTTAATAATTCTGGAGATTTGGATCAATATAATGGAAGATTTTGTATAACTCCGGAGTATCCATATGGAACATATGCTTACTTTGCAACTCATGATTTAGTTACAGGAAATCTAATTCCAAAATATCCATATGTAATTGGAAAATATTTTAAAGATACGCCAGTTATTGAAAATTTTAATCCAAATTTTTCTCAAAAATTAGATTTTAAAAATCTTAATTTAATAAGAAATTTCGGAAATTATTTTTTAGATTCTGAAAATTCTGGGTACGATGCTTTAAATAAAAATATTTCAAATTTAAAACAAGATTTTATAGTAAAGCAAATTAAAAAATCCGGAATTACATCTATTGTAATTGATTCTTTGGGTGAAGACTATCGTGTAAATGATATTATAAATTTTAAAAAAGCAAAAGAAGGAACAGGAATAAGTGCAGAAATTGGTAGAGTAAATGGTAAAACAATATCAAATATGATTGTTGGGGTATCTACTTTCAATGACGTTATATTTACGACTAAAGGTAATAATATTATAGGAATTACTTCATCAGTACATAATTTGATATCTAATGATAAAATAATCATTTCAGGAATATCGACAATATTCCTACATCAACTTGAAGGCACAAAAACTATAATTGTAAATCAAAAAGTAACTGGATTGACGACTAGTTTACAAAACGTTGGTGTTACTGGAATTTCTACAAATATAAATGTCACAGATATTTTTGGTTTTGAAGTTAACGATTCAATTCAAATTGGAACAGAAATATTAACCATTACAAATATCATACCAGAAACATCACAGTTATTGGTCAATAGATCTTCTTCTGGTGGAATTCATACTGCAGGAATTGAAAGTGTAAGATTACTTCCCAAAAAGTTTCAATTTACTGAAATTAATCCAATTTCATCATTTTTGCCAGAAAATGAAATGATATATTTTGATCCAACAAATAGTGTTGGATTTGGAATTACTGGAACTAATTATTCGGTTGTTGGTATTGGAACAAGCACTACCGTAAATAAATTTGTCCCATCAAAATCAATTTATATTCCAAATCATAAATTTTATACTGGACAACAATTAATTTATAATTATTCTGCTGCTGGTATGGGATTGAGTGTATATGACAACAATCCTTCTTTTGCATTTGGTTTAACGCAGAATCAAACAATATATGCTGTAAATTTTGGAAATAATTATCTGGGAATATCTACATTAGGTTTTACTACTTCAGTTGGAATTGGGAGTACTTTAAATTCTTTATATTTTACTTACAATTCAAATATTGGTTATTCTCATTCAATTCGAACTACATATCAAACAGTAACTGCAAGAGTTGAAAATTATTCTGGAATTGTGACTACTTCAGAACCTCACAATTTAATTGATGGAGATAAAATTAAATTTACAATTATACCATCAAGAACAGAAAATGTATCTTTTAGATTTGATAAAAAAAATAGAAAAATTACAACCGATCTTATAGGTTTTTCTACATCAAAAGTTTCTATTGGTTCTACATCAACAATTGATATTGGTTCTAATATATTAAAAAATGGAGATAAAATTGTTTATTATTCTGGAACTACTGCTATTGGTGGTTTAGAAAATGAATCAGTTTATTATGTGTTAAAAGAACACCCAGATAAAATACAACTTTGTAAATATTCTTATGACGTGACTATTGGATTGGGGATATCATTTTCTAATGCTGGAATTGGTACTCAAAATATTGCTCTTATAAATCCACCACTATCATTTTCAAAAGGAAATATAATAGTATTTGATATATCCGATCCAACATTATTGGATATTGATTTAAGATTTTATATAGATCAAGATTTCAAAAAACAGTTTGAAATTGATAAAAAAGAAACAAATCAATTTGCAATTCAAAGAACATCTACAAATATAACACTACAAACTAATGATAGATCAATTCCTGCAAATCTTTACTATAATTTTATTACGTCATCCAATGATGTAGAAAAAAATCAATTATCTACGGATAAAGAAGTTTTTGGTTTTAATCGAATTGACATTCTGCCAAGCAATTTATCAAATGAACAATCTATTATTGGTATTGGAACCAATTCTTTTAAATTTAATTTAAATAAAAAACCAGAATATACAGAATACACTCAGGTATCAGGAATTTCTTCAGTTTTTTATGATACAAATTCAAAAAACACAACTGGACAAATATCACAAATTAGAATTAATTCAAAAGGAAAATCGTATTCGATTCTTCCATCTGTAGATTATATCAAATCTTCTTCTGGAAAAAATGCAATATTGTATTCAGTTTCATCCGAAATTGGTAAAATATTATCATTTGATAGAATTAAAGATGGATTTGATTATCCAACAGATCCTACTATACTGCCACAATTGAGTGTTCCTGCTATTTGCATTATTAAAGAAATATCTAGAGTAGAATCTATTGGTATTTTGACAGGAGGAAAAAATTATAATACATCACCAAGATTAAAAGTTATTGGAAATGATCAATTAGAATTGACATCTAAAATTCAAGGTGGGTCTGTAATTGATGTAAAAATAGTAAAAAATGTTTTTAATTTGAAAGATCCGCTCAGAATTGTTCCATACAATAATTCAAATGGATATGAAATTGATCAAATATATGCAAATCATATCACAGGAAATGGAACAATAGAATTAGTAAATGATCCTATTTTATTTGAACCAATCGCAATTGGATATGGGTCAACAATAACAGAATTTCCATTTGTAGTAGGTGATAATATTTTTATTGAAAAATGTAGATTGACTGTAGGATCTGCATCTTCTGCTAATTTTAATTCAAAAGATTATGGGTATAACTTTTTTACAGTAACAGGAATAAACACAACAAATAGAACTATAAACTATAATATGAATGGTTTGCAAACAAATTCATTTGGTGAATATAATTCAGATTTTACTCTTGGTTATGTTGTCAATAAAAAAGATATGGCTGAATTTAAAATGAATATAATTGATGATGCCCAATATTTTTCTGGAGAAAAAGTATCATCTACTAATTTTTCAGCACAAGTAATGGAAGATGGTTGGGATAATGACATAAATCAATTAAGATTAATAAACGCTAAAGGAGTGTTAAATGTTGGTGATAAACTTTATGGGGAAAATTCAAAATTAAATGGAGTAGTAAAATTTGTATCTATATTTAATCTTTCTGCATCTTTAGGAGTTTCTAGAGACAAAATTAATAATTTTGGAGACAAAGTTGGTTTTTTGAACGATTATCAGCAAAGAATATCAGATAATAATTATTATCAAAAATTCTCATATTCAATTAAAAGCGAAATACCATACTCAACTTGGAAAGAATCTATAAAATCAATTATACACCCATCTGGATTTAAAGAATTTTCAGATTTAAATATAATTGGAATACCCACCAGTGGTCCAGTTAATCTTGGAATTGCTAAATCTACAAATATGAAAGTTTCTGTTGCATCATCGGAAACAACATTACTTGTAAATATGGATAGCTTTGATTCTTTATATACAAAACATAATTTTTCGATGGTATATGAAGAAGATGTTTTAGATGACGAATCCGTAGAAAGGATTTATTTCCCAGAAGGAACTGCTTTGAGGACTTTTATATTAAATAAGACCAATAAAGTTTCATTAATTGATGATATTAGTTCACAATTTACAGGAATTACTAGCACAATTGGAGGAACAATCGTTGGTTTGTCTTCATTTAAACTTAAAAGTTCGGAAAATTCATTATTTTATAGAGAATTTGTTGGATCTGCTAGTACAATTGTCGATTTATCAAATGATAAATTTATTATCCCAAATCATGGATTTCAATCTGGGCAAGAAATAATTTACAATTCTGGAGTTGGGACAACTATAGGCATTGCTACCACATCATATGCAACGGGAACTCTTGATATACTAATAAATGTGGGAGCAGGAATAGGAAGTGCAATATATGAAAATGGATATAATAATTATGTCCCATATACTGGAATTGTTACTGGAATTAGCACTACTATATCTCCCCCTGGTCCTGTTATTCAATATTTTGGATTTGGTAATCCTATTCCCGGACAAGTAAATACTGGAATTGGTACAGGAGCACTATTTCAAGTTCTTATCACTTACAATGGTGGTACTGGAATACCATTAAGTACATCAATACAGTTAATTGATGGTGGAAGTGGATATTCTGTAGGGCAAAAAATTTCAATTGCTGGAACATATATGGGTGGGGCAACACCCACCAATAATCTGTATTTTACAATATCTAAACTATCATCTACCAGATCCGGATCTGCAAATGCGACTTACAATAATGTGCCTTCTTCTTCTAGTGGAATAGGTACAGGTGCGATTTTTAATGTATTCAGAAATGCAAATCGAGATATTAGTTTAGTGTCTGTAGTGAATGGTGGTTCTGGTTATGCATCAACTGACCAAATATCAATTGCTGGAACTTATATTGGTGGATCTACACCTGCAGATAATGTTTATCTTTCTCCGACATTACTGGGAACTAAAAAACTACCATCAAATGTTTTTGTTCGTAAAATTGACGTAAATAATTTTCAACTTTGTGGATTATCTACAACAATTTCGACTCCTTTTAATTTAGTTTCATATGGTTCTGGAACTCAATCATTTAGTTTTAAAAATCCAAATGAAAATGTAATTATTTCTATAGATAATATAATCCAAAGTGCAGTTCATCGAAAAAATATTACAATAGGTCTTTCTACATCAATCGGTATTGGATCAACCGCAATATACATTTCTTCTGGTATTAATTCTATATCAGGATCAGACATTTTAAAAATTAACAATGAATTTTTAAAAATCATTTCTGTTGGTATTGGATCTACAAATAAAATAGATGTTACTCGTTCATTTATGGGAACAGTTGCTGCTGGGCACACAATAGGTTCTGCGGTTACTGTTCATACTGGTGATTTTAATATCATAGATGATGTAATATATTTTTCTACTCCACCATATGGACCAGCAATAGCATCAACGGACCCTCAATTTAAAGTATCATCTTTCTTCTCTGGTAGAGCATTCTCTAGGGCATTTGATTCTTCAAGTCCAAATGATAAAAATTTAATTTTAGATGATATTTCTACTAATTTTACTGGAATTGCAGCAACACAATTTAATTTAAAATCAAATGGAAATAGTGTTGTTGGATTGTATACAGACACAAATAGTTCTACAGACATTAACAATAATCCGATTATACTTATAAACAATGTTTTCCAAGGTCCAGAAGTAGATTATTCAATTGATACACCCGGAAATAATACTATTAAATTTTTAACTGGTATCCCAAATGCTGGAAAAATCGTAAATGTTGCAATTACAACTGGATTTGGTTATCAACCATTAATTGGAGCAGCAGCAACAGCATCAGTTTCATCTGCAGGGACAATTACCTCAATTACCATAAAAGGTGGTGGTAGTGGTTATAGAACACCTCCAAGCATCAGTATTACGTCTAATGTTGGTTCTGGTGCGTCTATAACGGCTAATGTTGGTGTTGGTGGTACATTGTCGTCACTTTCAATCATTAATGGCGGAATTGGATATACCTCATCTTCACCAGTATATGTAAATATCGACTTACCTCTTGCATACAGCAATCTTGGTGTTGCGTATACTAGTGGTTCATCTGGAGTTGGAACTGATGCAAAAGTATCAATTCAAGTTGGATCTGGTTCAAGTGTTATTGGTTTTAATTTGGACAATCCTGGTGTTGGGTATAAAGTTGGAGATATTCTTAAAGTAGTTGGATTAACTACAAATCCAACGATTGGTGCAGGATTTCAAGAGTTTAAACTTACAGTGACAGAAACTCTAACAGATAAATTTAGTGGTTTTTATCCTGGACAATTTATTTATTTTGATGATTTTTCTCAATATTTTAATGAATCTCGCAAAAAATTTACATTAACACAAACTAGTAGTGGAAATACTGAAATAGTTGATTTGAAAAAGAATTTTGGGTCTGATATTATATTACAAAATAATATCTTTATATTCTTGAATGATATACTTCAAGTACCAGGAGAATCTTACACATTTTCTGGTTCTAGAATAGTTTTTAATGAACCACCAAAAATAAACTCAAAATGTTCTGTTGTATTTTACAAAGGTTCTTCTTTAGATGTTGAAACAATTATTCCACCAAAAACAATTAAAGAGGGGGATATTGTTCAAATTGGAGAAAATATTTACGATAATTTAGATAGAGAACAATTTGAAAGAGTAGTTAAAAAAATTGTTGCATCAGATCAACTTGATACTTATAATTATGATAGTATTGGGATCAATATAAATCCGGATAAATTTAGACCATTAAAATGGACAAAACAAACAGAAGATAGAGTTATTCTTGGTTCTTTAGTTTCTAAAGCAAGACCAAGTTTAATATCAACGATTAGACCCACAACTAGAATTATTACAAACTTAAGTGCTACAGATACGTCAATATATGTAAATAATGCATATCCTTTATTTACTGATATTGATTTAATAGAAGAAGCAGACAGAAATGTATTAATAATTGAAAATAAAGACACAGAAGCAGGAATTGCAACAGCAGTTGTATCAATTGCAAATACAATATCTTCTATTGCAATTTCTACTGGAGGTATTGGATATGCATCGACAATTTCTCCAAAAGTTTCAATATCAACAATATCAGTTGAAAGTAAAGATCCAATATTAAATTGGTTGCCTACGAGTGGATTATCGACAAATACCTCATTATTATCATTTACTATTGGAAATCCTATAGTGTCTGTTGGACAAAGTGGAATAGTGGCAATTACAACAAATGGAACATCATTCAATACAATAACAAATATTGGGTATGGTAGAACAATTTCCTTCAATTCTGTTGGGTTGGGTTCTACAAATTATTATATTGCTGTTGGGGAACAAGGTAAAATTGTAAGATCTATTGGATTTGGTGTAACGATATCTTCTTGGACCGAATACAATAAATACGAAGAAACTTCTCAATTTGGTATTGTAACTAGATCATTAAGTAATTATATTTCATCATTGACCGACATTAAATATTCATCATCTATAGATAAATGGATTTCTGTTGGTTGTGGTGGTGCAATTTTTTCTGCAGTTGGATTTGGTAGTACAGAATTTGTTAAAAAACCATCAAATACAATTGATGATTTAAAATCAATTTCTATAGGAAATATTATTGTTGCAGTTGGAAATAATGGAACAGTTATTACAAGTGATGTAGGAACATTTTGGAGTTCTAATAATATTACAGGAGAAAATTTAAATAAAGTTATTTGGACTGGATCTCAATTTATAACTGTTGGTAACAATTCCGAAATTAGAACTTCTACCAATGGAACTAGTTGGGTGCAGATTGCTCCCAATATTTCTGGTAATTTTACAAATATACATTATAATTCATATTACAACTTATATACATTATTAAATTCAAATGGGATATTATATTATTCATTCAATCTTCAAAATTGGACTCAGAGATCCACAAATCAATCAAATGTATTAAAAGATATTAATTATTCAATTGTTGAAGATAGATACATTTCTGTTGGATCTGGGGCCACTTCAATTTATTCTGTTCCTGTTTATAATTTTGCATCAGCAATTTCAGATGCAAAATCTGGAATTGTAACTTCTATCATAATTACAAATCCCGGTTTTGGATATAATCAAGCAAATCCACCAAAAGTATTAATTGAATCAGAAAAAACAAAAATAGAAGAAATCGAATCAATCAAGGCAAAGGGTGATTTTGGTATTATAGTGGGTATCGATACCAGCATTAGTATCGGTTCAACTATACCAAAAATAAAAATTAAATTAAAAACCGAATCTTATGATAATACTCAATTAGGAATAGGGTATTCTGCTCTTAATAGTTATAATATAAATTCAAGTGGAATTTCGGCAGGAGATTATTTCATAATATATAATAGTAATGTTCAGTGTGGACATTCCTTAACCGGAATAACTACGAATTCTACTTCTTGGGAAGTTGTTGGTACTGCAACTTCATTTATTGATGGATTATATCGTGCCGATATAGTAGAAAAACCAATCAATTCGTCTGTAGTAGGAATAGTGACTGTTACTTGTACATTTCTTCCCAATCCATCAACAGGGTCCGGAATTAATTTTACGATAAATCCTGGAATAACAACAAATGGTTATTATGGAAATTATAGTTGGGGTAAGATATATGATTATCAAAATAGATCACTTGGTTCTCCAAAAGAATTTACATTAAACACTAATAATGGTTTAATTGGACTTTCGACTGCTCCGGAAGTTACAAGAACAAGAGGTTTGTTTAAAAGTAAATAAATAAACATAAATATCAAATAAAATGCCTGCTATTATATCTGACCAATTTAGAATATTAAATGCCGAAACCTTTGTTAAAAGTTTTATTGGTATTGGACAAACTTTTAATCGTTATTATACTTTTATTGGACAACCAAATTCTACAAATCCTTTAGCCGGAGGATCATCTACTTGGAACACTGGGCCATCTCCATTGGACGGATTTAAGGAAGAAAATGACATCAAAGATACAATAATTGCAATGAAACAAGTTACTACGGATGATGTTCGTAGAATGATTCGAAAAGTTACTTGGACTGCTGGAACAACTTATGAAATGTATAGAAATGATTATAATATTTATAACAAAACACCAGTAACACAACAATCAAGTTTATATCAAGCAAATTACTATGTAGTTAATGAAGATTTAAGAGTTTATATTTGCATTCAAAATGGAACAGATCCAGAAAATCCAAACGGAAGACCTTCATATGATGAACCATCTTTTATTGATTTAGAACAAAGAGCAGCAGGAACAAGTGGAGATGGATATATTTGGAAATATCTTTATACAATTAAACCATCGGAAATTGTAAAGTTTGATTCAATTGAATTTATACCTGTTCCAGAAAATTGGGGAATAGTTGGAGAGAGTATATCAATTAAAGAAAATTCTATAGATGGAAAAATACATTCAGTTGTCATTAAACAAAGAGGAAATAATTACGAACCAGCATCTTCGACATTTACAAATATACCAATTTTAGGAGATGGTTCTGATGGTAAAGTAACTGTAACTACTGATTCTTTTGGAAAAGTTATGGATGTTTATGTTACTGATGGAGGGCAAGGATATACAAATGCAACTATCCAATTCTCTCCAGGTGCTCCAGGTCTTACAACATCTTTATTAAATACAGGAATAGGTGCCACATCACTTGCCACATTTGATGTAATCATACCACCAAAAGGTGGGCATGGATATGATATTTACAGAGAACTAGGAGCATATCGTGTTCTTGTATATTCTAGATATGAAACTTTAGAATCAAATCCTGATATTATTTCTGGTAATGATTTTGCAAGAGTTGGTATTATCAAAAATCCTACAATATCAGGAAGTAATACCGAAATTTTAAATACTTCTTTGGTGAGTGGTCTTAGTGCTCTTAAGTTTACCGGAAGTGCAACCACCGCAACAACCTATGCTGTAGATTCTACGATTACTCAAACTATTAGCACTGGATCTACTGCAATTGGTTTTGTAGCATCTTGGGATAACATTACAGGAGTTCTTAAATATTACCAACCAGTTGGATTAGGAACAACTGGTGTTGGATATAAAATAAATAAATTTACTTCATCTCCTGGGTCTGGTGGTAGTTTATTGATTACTGGTTCATCTATGAATGGAACTACACCATTATCAATTAGTTCTGGATTTAGTGGTATATCGACAATCATAAATAATCGAACATATCAACTTGGAATTACTTTTAATTCCGGTATTGCATCAGCAGAATATAATAAAAGGTCCGGAGAAATCATATACATAGATAATAGATCAGCAATTCCCAGATCTTCTAGCCAAAAAGAAGATGTAAAAATCGTATTGGAATTTTAAAAGAAAATGCCACAAAACACCAATTTAAATGTATCACCATATTTTGATGATTTTTCTGATTCAAATAATTATCAAAAAGTTTTATTTAAACCTGGAACTCCAATACAAGCTAGAGAATTAACAACATTACAATCAATACTACAAAACCAAATTGAAAAGTTTGGTAAGCACTTATTCAAAGAAGGTGCAATGGTCATTCCTGGACAAATAGCATACGATTCCGAGTATACTTGCGTTCAAATAGATGAATCACATTTGGGTCTTCCAGTTTCTCTTTATATTGAAAGTTTAATTGGAAAATTAATTCAAGGTGAAACTAGTGGTGTTAAAGCAAAGGTAGAAACTTATATTAATAGTTCGGATTCCGAAAATAATAACTATACCCTTTATATTAAATATCAAAGTTCCGGTGAAACCGATTTTACTACAAATACATTTGTAGATGGAGAAAATTTAGTTACTTTAGAAGATATTACTTATTCGCTATCAACAATAAGAACTGGAACAACATTTGCGACAACAATACTTTCAAATTCTACTGCTATTGGTTCTGCTGCTAAAATCGAAGAAGGTATTTATTTTATTCGTGGTTTTTTTGTAAATATAAACAAAGAAACAATAATACTTGACCAATATACAAATGTGCCAAGTTACAGAGTAGGACTTTTAATTAATGAAGAAATAGTTGTAGCATCTGATGAATATCTTGATTTATTTGATAATGCCCAAGGTTTTTCAAATTATGCGGCTCCAGGAGCAGATAGATTAAAAATATCTACATCATTAATTAAAAAAAATATTGAAGATTTTAATGATGAAAATTTTATTGAACTTTTAAGAGTAGAAAATGGTTTATTGCAAAAATTTGTAAAAAATACAAATTACAATTTAATTCGTGATGAATTGGCAAGAAGAACATATGACGAAAGTGGTGACTATTACATTAAGTCATTTGATATAGTACCAAAAGAATGTTTAAATAATAGAACTGGAAATAATGGAATATATTTTGAAAATCAAAAAACAAAACAAGGAAATCAAGTATCCAAAGATTTACTTTGCCTTTCAGTAAGCCCAGGAAAAGCTTACATAAGAGGTTATGAAGTAGAAACCATTAATAATACAATAATTGATTTAGAAAAACCAAGAACTACAGACACTGATTACAATCAAGCAATCCCGTTTAATCTTGGCAGACAAATAGTTTTAAATAACGTGACCGGTTCTATTCCAGTTGGTTTTGGTACAACATCGTATGTAAATCTGTACAATGGAAGAACTGCAACTGCTGGTATATCTTCAGGAGAACAAATTGGAATTTCTAGAGTTTATGATCTTAAATTAAAAAATGCTCCATATGCCAATGCAATCACTCAATTTGAAATATCATTGTATGATATACAAACATATACAATTTTAACATTAAATGCAACATTATCTCAAACACTGCCAGCATTTATTAAAGGCAAAAATAGCGGAGCAACTGGTTATCTTGTGAATAGTATGAGTTCATCAAATATTATGAAATTGTATCAAGTTTCTGGTTCTTTTATTAAAGAAGAAACAATAGAAATAAACGAAACTACAGAAAGAACAATTGTCAATATTAGAGACTATAATTTTTCCGATGTTCACCAATTAGTTGGAAATGGAGTAAGTTTTACTGGAGATCCATTACTTTCCAATCAAATATCAATTGCACCAACTGGTACACAATTTACTATTTCGGCAAATTCTGGTGGAATTAGTACAGTTACAACTTCAAATCAGAATTTTTATATTGGAATAAACACAGGTGATATCATTTCTTACAGCAAACAGGGAGAAAGTTTACCCGTTTATAATCAAGTAAATCAAATCAGCACCTCTTCCAAAAGTTTGCAAATTGTAGCATTGCCATCTATTTCTGGAATTTGTTCTGGATCTCTTCCAAGTTCTGCAATTACGACTAATGATCTCAAAAAAGTTACACTTGAAGTTTTAAATACTACAAACGTGTCTCTATATTCTAAATTAAATAAATCAAATATTGCCAACTTAAATTTAACTGGATCCGATATCACAATAAGAAGAAGTATATTGATTACAATTACTAATAATGGATATACCAATTTATCTTCATTATTAACTTCTGCAGATTTAACATTTGTTCCATTTGATGAAGAAGATTATAATTTAACATTTTCTAATGGAACAATAGAAACACTTTCAAATCAAAAAGTTGATCTTCAAAATAATAGATTATTTAATATAAGTCAAAATGGATTAGCAACATTTACTTACACTTTAAATAAAATAAATGCTAAAACTAAAAAGAAAATTTTTAATAGATGTTCATCACTAATTGTTAACAAGTCATCATCTCAAGGTTCTGGTATCGGTGGAACTACACTTAATGACGGATTGGCTTATAGTTCGATATATGGTATTAGAGTTCAAGATAAAGAAATTTCTTTAAATATTCCAGATGTTTCGAATGTTATTGCAGTTGTTGAATCATCAACAACAGGAAATCCATCCTTACCATATTTACAACTTATAAATTTAACATCAAATGTTTTAAATTCAGTAAAAGGTGAATTAATTATAGGAAAATCTAGTGGAGCAGTAGCAATATTAGTATCATCTGTAGGAACAAATCAAATTGATATAGTTTATTTAAATGAAAATTTATTTTCAATAAATGAAACCATCATTTTTCAAGAATCACAAATTCAAGCATCTGTCTCTTTTCAATTTCCCGGTGATAAAAATATAAAAAATAATTATATATTTGATGATGGGCAAAGATCGGAATATTTAGATTATTCAAGAATTATAAGAAAGTCAGATAGTGTTGCCCCATCTAAAAAAATTAAAATAATTTACAATCATTATACTATAAGTTCTTCAGACACTGGTGATTTTGTTGGTGTAAATTCATATGATAAAGATCGATATGATCAAGATATATCATTTGTTGATGGAATTAGATTAACAGATGTTCTAGATTGCAGACCAAAGGTATCTAGTTATTCCGGATCTCTATCACCATTTGATTTCCAATCAAGAATATTTGAACCACTAAATGGATCATCTACTGATATTTTTGCAAAAAATAAAAATATAAATCTATCTTATGATTATTACCTATCTAGAATAGATAGAATTTTCTTAGATAAAGATGGGGCATTTATTATCAATAAAGGTGTTCCTTCACTCGCACCAAAAGTTCCAAATGGTCTGGATTCTTCATTAGAAATAGGAACAGTATATTTACCTGCATATTTATTTAATGCATCTAGCGCAAAAATAAGTTTAGCAGCTCATAAAAGATATAGAATGCAAGATATATCAAGTCTTGATAAAAGACTTTCGAATGTGGAATATTACACTTCTTTGTCTTTACTTGAAACCGATACTCAAAATTTAACAATTAGAGATAAAACTACACAATTAGATAGGTTTAAATGTGGTTTTTTTGTAGATAATTTTAAATCATATAATGGTGGGGATATTTCAAATCGTTTATATAGAAGTAGTATTGATGCAAATTCTGGAGAATTAAAACCACAACCATATACTACAAGTATTGATCTTTTATTAGGGTCAGAATCAATAATTGGTATTGGAAATGTTTCTGACCCAAATGCAGATTTAAGATTTGTAAATGATCTTGGTTCCCCAAATATCACAAGAGTTGGTGATGTTGTATGTTTGAAATATACTGATGTTGAATATGTTAAAAATAAATACGCAACTAGATTCGTAAATGTAAATCCATTTAATGTTGTAAATTGGATAGGTACTATTGAATTAAATCCTTCGTCAGATACTTGGATTGAAACTAGAAAAACAGAGAAAACTGCAGATATTGAAGGTTCTTATAATTCTGCAATACAACAACTAAGTGTTGACACAAATACTGGATTATCGCCAGTCGATTGGGGATCTTGGGAGACCACTTGGACGGGAATACAACAATCTCAAGGTCCAACAGTTTTTTCGTCACAAACTGGAACGTCTTTACTTTCCGAATCCTCATTCCAAAGTGGTGGATTTACAAATGATGGACAAAACTTTGGAATCCCAATCACCACAGCACAAACATTTCAAGATAGTTTTATTAATTTTTCAAATCAAACATCAATTACAACAAGAAATCAAACAAGAAATGGAATTCAATTTGGAGTTTCCGAAAGATTTAACACAACAAATCTTGGAGATAAAGTAATTTCTAGAGAAATTTTAACATATATGAGATCTAGAAATATTGAAATGATAGCAAGAAGGCTCAAACCAAATAGTCAATTTTATGCATTTTTTGACAATATTGACATTACAAATTATGTAATACCAAAACTATTAGAAGTTTCTATGTCTAGTGGAACTTTTATTAATGGAGAAACTATTACTGGTGTATTGGGATCAAAAACCATTAAATTTAGATTATCGACACAAAATCATAAGTATGGACCTTATAATAATCCATCAGAAGTGTATGTATCAAATCCATACGATACAACTAGTATAATTTCTTCTTCTTATTCTTCAACTACCAATTTGTTAAATGTTGATACGGCAAGTTTAGAACTACAATCGGATTCGAGTTTTTATGGATGCATTGCAGTAGGAATGAAATTGATTGGACAATCGAGTGGCGCAATAGCAAATATTAACAATTTAAGATTAATTAGTGATAATGCCGGTACGTTTATTGGATCATTTTTTATACCAGATCCAATTTCTCCATCGGCACCAGTATTTACGACAGGAACAAAAACTCTTACATTAACTACAAGTTCTACAAATTCAACAGTTTCTGGTTCCGCACAAAGTTCAGGCGAAACTAGTTTTTCTTCTAGTGGAACATTAGATAATGTAGAAGCAACAACATTACGTATCAGAAATGCTGATATATCAAGAAATACTAGAACCGATGATAGAATAACTACAGAAACTGATACAAGATTAGTATCAAATACTACATTTTCAAATCGCACAGTAACACAAACAAGATGGGTAGATCCACTTGCACAATCATTTGAAGTTGCGGATTCGAATGGTGTATTTATAACTAAATGTGATATTTATTTTCAATCCAAATCAACAAACAATCTTCCAGTTACTCTACAAGTTAGAACTATGAATACTGGACTTCCTACTCAAACAATTTTGCCTTTTGGTGAAGTTATTTTAAATCCAGATCAAGTATCTGTCTCTGATGATGCTTCAATTCCAACCACATTTACATTTCCATCTCCAGTTTATCTTGAAACATCAAATTCTTATTCTGTAGTTCTTTTATCTGCATCTGACGAATACAATGTTTGGATTTCTAGAATGACAGAAACGGACATTTCTACACTTTCAAGACCAGAAGCAGAAAAAATAATAGTTTCACAACAACCACTTTTGGGGTCATTATTTAAATCCCAAAATGGTTCTACTTGGGATCCAAGTCAACTTGAAGATTTGAAATTAACAATTTATCGTGCAAATTTTGTAACTGATGCTGGATCTGTGAGATTTTATAATCCAAATTTAGACATCGGAAATGATCAAGTTGTATCGCTGAGATCAAATCCAATTCAAATGTATTCTAAATCGAGTTTTATTGGTATTGGGACTAGTATTTCATCGTCTGATCAACAAAATCTTTCTTCTGGTGTTAAAATTACACAAAAAAATAATTCTAATTTTTCTTCAAAATTAGTAAAAGTTCTTGGTGGTATCAGTACAGGAACAACTGGAACATTGGTAATAACAAATCCAGGAACGGGATATACGACTACAGTATTCTCAAATGTAGACTTGATTAGTATTAGTGGTTTTGGTAGAGGAGCTAAAGTAAATTTGACTGTAAATAATGGAGTAGCAATAGCAGCAACAGTTTCTATTGGAGGAACTGGTTATGCTGTTGGTGATATTTTAAGTGTTGCATCAACAAATACAGGAAATCTTGGAAAGAATCTCATTTTAAGTATTCCAAATACTGCTGGTATTATTACATCGGTAAATAGTTTAATTATTGACAATATTCAAGGAAAAATAAATGACACAGATCCGACAAAATACCTTCAATATGAAGGATCTTCCGGAATTGCAACTATATCTAATTCTAGCATAACATCTATTGTCGAAATTAAAGACGGATTACGATTTAAAGTAAATCATAATAATCATGGAATGTATTCTTCTCAAAATAAAGTAATTTTAAGTGGAATTGAACCAGATTTAGCACCATTAAAATTAGCAACATCTTATAGTAATACTTCAACTGCTGATATTTCATTTACTTCTTCCGTTGGAATACTTACAACGTTTGAAAATATTCCAGTAGGTGCAGGAAATACGGGTTACATATTAATTAAAGATGAAATTGTTGGATATACATCGGCAAATGTGGCAACAAATACTATAACTGGAATCGTCAGAGGTACTATTCCAGAGTCATATGATGCTAATCAATTAGTGTTTAAATATGAATTAAATGGTGTTTCTTTAAAAAGAATAAATAAAACTCATACAATTTCTGGATCTTATAATATTGATTTGGATGAATATAGTATAGCATTAGACCAATCTACTGGAGGTTTAGATAGATCTACCGGTAATGTAAATGGTTTTTCTGAATTATTTTTTAATGAAACAAAATCAGGAGGAACATATGAAGCATTTTCTCCTGTTGTTAAATCTACAAAAGGACCAAAAGCATCTCAAAATATTCAATTTAATATTATAAGACCAAATATTCAAACACTATTACCACAAACTACAGAAATTAGTTCCAAAATAAGAACATTTTCAGGAACAAGTGCGGATGGCAATGAAATATCATTCGTAGATCAAGGTTATCAAGATATTTCTTTAAATTCTAATAATATTTTAACATCACCAAGAATTATTTCTTCAAAAATAAATGAAACAGCAAGATTATCGAATTATCCAGGGGCAAAATCATTTACTTTAGAAATGTTACTTTCGACTGGTGATCCAAAAGTATCACCAATGATTGACTTAGATCGAACTAATATTATTACAGTAATGACAAGATTAAATAAACCAGTAGATAATTATGTGACGGATTCTAGAGTAAATAGTTTAACTGATGACCCACATGCAGCGATTTATGTTTCAAAAATTATTAAATTAAAACAATCTGCGGATAGTTTAAAAGTACTATTTGATGCTTATCGAGATGCATCTAGTGACATTAGAGTAATGTATAGAATTCTGAGAGATGATACATCATCACAACAACAAGCATTTGAATTATTTCCAGGATATACAAATTTAGACAATAATGGAAATATAATAAATGAAAAAGATAATAATAGTTTACCGGATAATTTAGTTATTCCTTCTATAAACTTTAATGATTTTGGAAGTTATGAGTTTACGGCAGATGCTCTTCCTTTATTTAATGGACTTCAAATTAAAATTTTAATGTCTGGAACAAATCAAGCTTTGTATCCAAAAATTAAAGATTTAAGAGTAATTGCAACAAAATCATGATACCAGTAAAAGATCATAATTTTTTGTTTAGGGACGAAAAAACTAATGCAATTATTAATTGCTCAAGTCTTGACTATCAAAAATATCTAAAAGCAAAAGAAGATAAAATGAAAGAAATTGGAAAATCAAAACAAATAGAAGAAGATGTAATAAAGATTAAAAATGATATTGACGAAATAAAAGATTTATTAAAGAAATTAATATTATCTAAATGATAAATATATTAGAAAGTAGTATATTTACATTCAATGGCAGCATATGTTAGTAACATAGTAATTGATGTTGGATCTGATTTTACTCAGACATTTTATCTTGAGACTACTTCGAATACACCATTAAATTTGACTGGATATACTGCTACTTCAAAAATGAAGAAGCATCCCTCATCTAGTTCTACTGCTGCCACATTTATTGTTTCTTTTCCTGGTCCAAGTAATGGAAAATTGACGTTATCTTTGGGGTCAACAATAACATCAGGGTTAAAACCAGGAAGATATTGTTATGATGTATTAGTGAATGATGGATTTGTAAAAACTAGAGTCGTTGAAGGTAGCGCACTTGTTACTGCTGGAATTACCACAGGATAATAAAAATGGCAGACATAAAAGTCAGAGTTGGATCCCAAAATGCACTTAAAGTTATATCGTCTCTTTCTGGTAGTAGTGGAACTTTAGCTGGATTGGATGATGTTGATATGACGGGCGGATTATTAAATGGTATGGTCCTAGTATATAATTCTTCAATATCTAAGTGGGAAGCAACTTTATCATTAACACCAAGTAACACTCAAAATTTGGACATCAACGGAGGTAACTTTTAATGGCAAGTATAATTAGAGTTAAAAGGTCCACAGGAACTGTATCTCCAGGTAGTTTAAATTTTGGAGAACTTGGTCTTACAGTTGGTGTAGGAACCAATGGAAACTTTGGAGGAAGATTATTTGCTGGTGACAATTCTTCAAATCCACAAATAGTTGGTGGTAGATACTATACAGACCTTTTAAGCATTGCTCCTGGATTAGTTGCGGGTCAATCAAATCCAACAACTCCAGCAAATGGGTTTGTTCCTGTTTTGGATCAATATCGTAAAGTTGATCAATGGAATGTAGATAATATTACAATTGATGGAAATACAGTTTCATCTACAAATGGCGATGTTGTCATTGATCCAAATGGTACTGGAGATTTAACTTTTACTGGAGGAACATCACAAACATTTAATATTAATGATGGACTTACAAATAGATTTGTAGTTGATACGACAAATGGATCAACTACAATAACCCAAGGATCATTATCTTCAGATAATCCAATTCTAAATGCAACAGGAACTTGGAATAATTCTGGTATAGATTTTACTGGTCTAAGAGTAAACATAACAGATACTCAATCTGCTAGTTCTTCAAAACTAGTTGATTTCCAAGTAGGTGGCGTATCAAAATTTGTCGTATCTAAGGCAGGATTTGGTACTTTTGCAAGTGATGTAAAAATTAATGGAACAACAACCTCAAGTTCATCTGCAACTGGTGCTTTAGTTGTATCTGGTGGTGTTGGAATTGCAAGTAATGTTTATATTGGTGGTAGTTTAAACGTAACAGCAAATCAGACTCTTACTGGTAATCTGATAGTACAAGGAAATACAAATTTAGGTGAGTCTGGTAGTGATATACATACTATAATCGGAGTTAGTACATTTACTGGATCAATTACACACTCTGGCGTATTTACTAATATCGGTGGAGCAATAATTGATAATATTGGAATTAGTTCGAATGTAATTTCTACTAAATCCGGTGGAGGAAATACTCTTTATATTGACCCATATCCAGATGCATTAAGCAATCAGGGCACTGTTGTTATTAAAGGTGATTTGCAAGTAGATGGAACTACAACTACAGTAAATTCAAGCACTGTAAGTGCAAATGAAGTAATATTCAATCTTGGGGATATTACAAGCATCAGGACCATTATGGGCACTGTTGCTTCTGGTGTGAGTACAATTACATTAGATTCAGTTGTTGGTATCAATACCGGCGATATTATTTCTGGGCCAAATGGACTTCCAGTAACGACTGCCGATAGAACTGTTACAGCATATAATTCTACCTCTAAAGTTATTACAATTTCTGGAACCACAACTTCTGGAATTACAACGACTACGCAGTTAACAGTACAACATTATTATGATACAAATACTGATCGTGGTATTTCTTTTGAATACAATACAAGTTCTGGTGTTGCAAATTATAAAAAAGGTTTCTTTGGTTACAAAGATTCTACTGGTTACCTTACTTTTATTCCTGATGCTACATTTACAAATAGTGTAGTATCAGGAACTAAGGGTACTCTTGATATTGGAGCTTTATATCTTAATTTTACATCTTCTGGCATTAGTACCAGAGGATCTGCATATTTTGATTCAAATGGAAAACTTACAAGTACTACATCTCCAGAAGTTGGTTATGCAAGTACTTCAAATTATATTTTGACCACAAATGCTTCAAATGTTCCTGTTTGGACTGACACTATAGATGGAGGTCAATTCTAATTATGAATAATGATGTTGATGTGAATATTTTAATAAATGTATACACGCAAAAAATTTCAAATCTACTAAATCAGAATATTCTTTTGGAAGCAAAAATGCAATCTTTAGTTCAAGATTATGAAGATGAAAAAAATAAACTTCTAATTGCAAATTTGGAACTTCAAAAAAAATATGACGATTTGATTAAAAATAAAACAAAAAAGTTAAAAGAAGAAGATAAATACGAAGAGGCAGGTTTCTAACAATGGCTCAACCATCATCACGTCAAGGTTTAATAGATTATTGTTTAAGAAAACTTGGATATCCGGTAATAGAAATTAACGTAGATGATGATCAAATTGATGATTTAGTTGATGATGCAATTCAATATTTTAATGAAAGACATTATGATGGAATTGAAAAAGTATTCTTAAAACATCAGTTATCACAAAGTCAATTAGATTCTATAAGAACAGGAGTCACAACTTCAACTGCATCTTCCAATGTTGGAATTACTACTGTTTCTTATACAGAATCTAATAACTTTATACAACTTCCCGATCATGTAATTGGTGTAAATAATGTATTCAAGGTAGACTCCAGTACAATTTCTGGTGGTTTATTTAATATCAAATATCAATTATTTTTAAATGATTTATATTATTATGGAGCACTTGATATTTTAAATTATGCAATGGTCAAAACCTATTTGGAAGATTTAAGTAGAATTATTACTCCAGACATTCAAACTAGATTTAATAAAAAAAATCATAGATTATATTTAGATATTGATTGGAGCCAAATGGGACCAAATAATTATCTTATATTTGATTGTTATAGAATGGTAAATCCCGCAGATGCATCAAGTGTTTATAATGATTGGTGGTTAAAAAAATATTTAACTGCACTAATCAAAAGACAGTGGGGACAGAATATGATTAAATTCCAAGGTGTATTGCTTCCTGGTGGTGTGCAACTTAATGGAAGACAACTTTTTGATGATGCAGTTAAAGAAATAGAAGAAGCAGAAAATCAACTTAAAACGGAATACGAATTACCTCCAATGGACCTTATAGGTTAAGATATGAAAAAATACTATTGCTACTTTTATAACCGAGAAGATGGTACTCCTTACTATGTTGGTAAAGGGTGCAATGGTAGGATAGATAGTAAAGCTCATCCTGGAATAAGTCTTCCCCCAAAAGAAAGAAGAATAAAAGTTGCAGATAATCTTACAGAGGAAGATGCGATGCAAATGGAAAAAATTTATATAAAAAAATATGGAAGAAAGGATTTGGGAACAGGTATTCTTTATAACAAAACTGATGGTGGAGAGAATCCCCCTCGTATGAAAAAAGGAAATAATAATCATATTGCAGGAGTACAAAAATTTTGGGATAATTTGTCGGTTGAAGACAGAAAAAAAAGAGGCAAAAAAATATCAAATACAAAAAAAGGCAAAGGAAATCATATACCATCAAAATCAGTTATGATAAATGAATTAAATAAAAAATTTCAATCAATAAAGGAATGTGCAGATTATATTAGTGGGGATACTAGTGCGATTTGTAGGTGTTTGAATAAAAAAGGACAAACTCGTCATCGTGGATATACCTTTAGTAGAGTATAATTATGTCTCCACTTAATCCATATTTTTTGCAGGGTTCTTCTAGTGAACAAAGATTAGTACAAGATTTGATTAATGAACAATTGAGAATGTATGGACAAGATATAGTATATCTTCCAAGAAATATTATCAATAAAAATACAATATTAAAGGAAATAACATCATCAAAATTTGATGATTCATTCAGAATTGAAGCATATTTAGTCAATTATGAGGGATTTGGAGGTCAAGGAGACATTCTATCAAAATTTGGAGTAAAAACTACTGATGAAGTTACTTTTGTAATATCAAAAGAAAGATATGAAGATTTTATTAGTCCATTTATTTCTTTAAATACACAAATTGAAGTATCATCAAGACCTCAAGAGGGAGATTTAATTTATCTCCCATTAGATAATACAATTTTTGAAATCAAATATGTAGAAGGAAAAAAACCATTTTATCAATTAAATAATTTATATGTTTACGAATTAAGATGTGAAGTGATGGACTATGAAGCAGATGATGTAATTAATACAAGTATTAATGAAGTTGACGAATCAGTAAAAGATTTTGGATATATCGTAAAACTTATTATGGTTGGTTTAGGCGCAACATCAACATCTGCAACTGTACAACTTGCATCTAGTCTTGCGCCGGGTATTGGTGGCAATTCGGTATCAAAAATAGATTTAATTAATGATGGGACTGGTTATCTTTCTGTTCCGATTGTTGCAATAAGTACTGCTCCTTCTGGAGGTATAAATGCGACAGCAGTTGCAATAATGACGAGTCGTTCCAGTCAAACTGGAAGTTCAATTGATAAAATTTTAGTTATAAATCCAGGTATTGGATATACAATTGCACCCACTGTTAGTATTATAAGTAGTAGTGGTTCTGGAGGAATAGCAACAGCAATTATATCTTCTGGTTCTTTGGGTCCAATAAATTTAATTGATGGTGGTGTTGGTTATTCTACTGCACCTATTGTCGCAATAAGTACTGCACCTGTTGGTGGAACAAATGCAACTGCACAAGCATTTATTAATTCTTCTGGTATTGTAACTTCAATTCGTTATACTAATGCTGGGGCAGGTTATACACAGCCACCAGTAGTTACAATATCTTCACCTGTTGGTGTATCTACGGGCAATTATATATTCAACGAAATAGTAAGAGGAGTTTCGACAGGAACTACTGCTTATGTAAATGATTGGGATTATGATACAAGAATACTTCAAGTCAAAACTTTAAATGGAAGTTTTATTCGGGGGGAATCTGTAGTTGGTATGGGAACAACAAGTGGAGGGTCAAATGCAAATTATAAAATTCTTTCAATCAATACTCAAGATGAATATGATGATTATGCAGACAATATACCAATAGAAAATGAAGCAGATGAAATTTTAGATTTTAGTGAAAGAAACCCTTTTGGGGATTATTAAATCTAAATAATTAATAAAAGGTATTATTATGTTAGGACAATACTACTATCACGAAATAATTCGTAAGACAATTATTGCCTTTGGTACTTTATTTAATGATATTAATATCAAACACAAAAAACAAGATGACAGTGATTTTAGCACTATAAAAGTTCCAATTGCATATGGTCCTACTGAAAAGTTTTTAGCAAGATTAGAACAAAAACCAGATTTGAGAAAAAGAGTTGCTATAATTCTCCCAAGACTTGCATTTGAAATGAATAGTATTCAATATGATAATAGTAGAAAAATTTCTACTATGCAAACATTTAAATCAAAAAGTCTCACAGATGATAAAGTAGTAAATAGATTGTTTATGCCTGTTCCTTATAATTTGGGCATACAACTTTCAATTATGACTCAATATAATGATGATGCTCTTCAAATTGTAGAACAAATTCTCCCATACTTTCAGCCATCTTTTAATTTAACAATTGATTTGGTATCTTCTATAGGTGAAAAACGTGATATTCCAATAGTTCTTGGAAATATAAATTTCAAAGATAATTACGAAAGTGGATATGACGAAAAAAGAATTATAATTTATGATTTAAATTTTACAGCAAAAACGTATCTATTTGGACCATTACCTGATTCTACTGAAGGTCTTATCAAAAAAGTACAAGTCGATTATTATACAGATACAAACAGAAAAAATGCTTCTAGACAACTTCGTTATGTTGCTGAACCAAGAGCAATACAAGATTACACCGATGATAATACAACTTCACTAGCAGAACATATAGATGATAAAATTACTAAATTTGATGTAAGTAATGCAGCATCACTTACTGTAAATGAATATATTGAAATTGATAATGAAGAAATGTATATTAAAGAAATATCTGGGAACACAATCACAGTTAATAGAGGACAAGATGAAACAGAAATCGTATCACATACTTCTGGTACTGTTGTAAATATTATCAATAATGCAGATGATGCTTTAATTGAACAAGATGATGATTTTGGATTTAGTGAATATCGTTACGACTATGGTGATGGCAAAACCTATAGTCCAACAAAAGGTATTGATGTATGAAAAATAATTTTGACAAGATAGACGAAACTTTGGATATTAAGGCGACTATTACTGCAAAAGAAATCATCAAAGAATCAAAAAAGGAAATAAAAAATATTGAAGATAAAGACCATTCAGAGTTAGATTATGATTATATTCGTGGAACTCTTTATAGTTTAATTGAAAAAGGACAAGAAGCAGCAACAAGTCTTTTAGAGTTAGCACAAGATGGACAGCAACCAAGAGCATATGAAGTTTTTGGTCAACTTATTAAAAATGTTGCCGATTCTACAGATAAGTTGATGGATATTCACCAAAAAGTAAAAGAACTAAAAAAGGAACAAATATCTGGACCAAAAAACGTCACAAATGCTCTTTTTGTTGGATCTACCGCAGAACTTCAAAAACTTCTTAAGAATGGTTTAAATGCAGAAGATATCTCTAAATAGTTAGAAAGTTTCTTATGAAAAGTTTTAAGCAGTTTATAAAAGAAACACATTCATCAAAAATAAAATCACACAAAACAGTCGAACAGATTGCAAAGAAACATCGTCTTAGTGTTTCTTTCATTCAGAAGCAATTGGATATGGGAGAACCAATTGAGCACGAACATACCAAAGATCATACACTTGCGATGGATATTGCTCTTCAGCATTT
>Ga0214921_10002178_pt1 | contig 32254 bp, 31 predicted proteins | sample LL1505_MetaG_FD_177992 | JGI IMG/M metagenome (GOLD analysis project Ga0214921, IMG submission 177992) | Freshwater microbial communities from Lake Lanier, Atlanta, Georgia, United States - LL-1505 | ecosystem: Environmental > Aquatic > Freshwater > Lake | place: USA: Georgia | collected... | reverse complement strand
CTGGATATATCAATACAATCATCAACGTCCAAATATGGCATTGGGCGGCATTACCCCGAAACAGCGACTGGCCATGGTTGCTTAATGAATCCTACTTCTAGGTACGGTTAAAAATGGGGGGTTTACCGACAACAAATTCAAAATTTCTCGACCCAAACAAATTGGAAAAATATAAAAAAATACGGCAAAGTATTTGTAATACTCGGCGACTCGTATAACATGAATTTATTCAACATGATTAGTTACAGTAGTATATATCCGTTTGTTATTAGGATTTCTTAGGGCGGCGGTCGCCCACAGGGTAATAGGCCTGATTATCAGTACAGCGATTTAAAAATTTTGTTGCCCACAATAAGAAACTTATGGCTTTATTAGTTTTTCATCAAAGTAGGTCATATTCCATGAAAGATATATCGCGTTAGGGATATTCACAATATATATTTGCAGGTAAATTTAGCGGTATCGTGAATGAATTTATTAGCTATGTTAAGTCTTATATTGATAAATTAATTAGTGAAAATAAAATTCAATTTTTATAGATCGGTTTGATTCTTGAGTATCGCTCGAACCCTCAAAAATTTTTATTAACGAGTGATTTTAAATTAGTAAATCCAGTATTGATAGGCCTTTTTAAAAAATTATACCAAATAATAAATATCTTATTAATAATTAATCTTTCATCCATTTTGCATCCTTCGCAAGTCTATTTTTTGAACAAACATAATATTTTGTGCATGGTTGTTTTATTTCAGAGAAACAGATTATTACTCAAAAAGTGGAGAACAGGTTATATTAGGAAGAATTAAACCATTGTTTCTGAATAGGCATCTTTATTAAATTAAAGTTTTAAACTGCAAAAAAATTTACCTTGAAGTTATAATTATTAAATGAATTTTTTTATTCGTCATCACCTATATTCTGAAGAAATTCTTTTACTGTTGAAATAGTGTATAAATATTATTATAATCATACAATAATCTAAATTATTTTTTATATCAGATCAATATTTCAGGTGTAAAAAATTTATCAAAAATTAACTTATTTTTTCATATTGTGTATATTATTAATCTAGTTATTTAAATCAGATATTAATTAATTAAAATTATCAACTAATTATGAATAATATTAACAAGTACCTATTGGCTAAAAATTTTTCTAGGGAAATTCACCAGCTCATACCTGGTGGCGCTCATACATATTCAAAGGGTGACGATCAGTTTCCGGTTAACGCTCCTGCTGCAATTTCATACGGTGAAGGTGCGCATGTTTGGGACCTGGATGGAAATGAATTTATTGACTGTAGTATGGGCTTGACGTCGGTCTCAATTGGTCATGGTTATGCGCCAGTAGCGCATGCTGTCTGTGATGCGGCCTTCCGAGGGACTAACTTTCAGCGACCTGCTTGTATTGAGTTAGAGGCGGCTAAGTTTTTTCTTGATACTGTCCAGTCTGGCGACATGGTTAAGTTTGCTAAGAATGGTTCTACTGTTGTTACTGCGGCTGTAAAATTGGCCCGTGCTTTCACTGGACGCAATAGAGTTGCAATTGCTCGCGAGCATAATTTTTTTAGCTTTGACGATTGGTTTATCGCCACCACACCTTGTGATCTTGGAATTCCAGAACAAATGCGCTCGATGACTACCGCATTTAGTTATAACAATTACGAGTCAGTTAGGGCGTTGCTTGAAAATAATAATCATGATGTTGCATGTTTAATCATGGAGCCGGTAAAGTTTGAGCCGCCAAAAGATGATTTCCTGCACAAGGTTGCTGCTTTATGTAAAGACCGTGGCGTGTTATTAATTCTTGATGAAATGGTATCTGGTTTTAAGTGGAGTCTGCAAGGTGCTCATAACTTTTTTGGTGTTAAGCCCGATATGTCAACTTGGGGTAAGGGAATTGCCAATGGGTTTTCTGCATGCGCATTAACTGGACGGGCTGACATCATGGAGCTGGGGGGTATCCGGCGCGAGGGGAATGATAAGCTTTTCCTTATCTCAAGCACCCACGGAGCAGAGACTATTGGTCTTGCAGCAATGATTGCCACTATCAAGGAATTCAACAAGCATGACATGATAGCAAATAACTGGGTCAAAGGAGAGGCATTAAAGCGCCGCCTTGAGCTTATCGTGAGTAAGCACGGTTTGGATAATTCGTTAAAATTAAAGGGTTATCCCTGCCTATTCATGCTGGTTTGTCTTGACTCCGTAGGCCAGCCTAATGACGCATTTCGAACCTTGATGATGCAGGAAATGATCGCTCGTGGCGTGCTTTTTCAGGGCCTTTTTTTCCCCACCTGGTCTCATCAACAACCAGAAATGGATCAGATTGCCATGGCCTTCGACGAGTCATGCGCTATCTATCGTAAAGCGATTAATCTTGGCAGTACAAAAGACCTGTTGATCGGCCCAGCAGCAAAACCAGTTTTTCGGAAGAAGATCTAGTCGATTTAAAAGGTCGAAAGGTGAGGATTATTTTTCGTACCGACGCATCTATTCAAATTGGGACTGGCCACGTTATGCGTTGCCTGACTCTTGCTGATGCGCTTACGGCTAGTGGGGCGGAATGTATATTTATTTGTCGTGAGCACAAAGGTAATTTAATAAAGCAAATACGTCAGCGTGGTTATCTAGTAATGGGTTTGTCCGCAGATGCAATCGAAAATACTTTTAGCGATCTAGTAGCAAGTGATAAATTCAATCACTACGGATGGCTTGGATCTGACTGGACTACCGATGCGGTTGAAACAAAACTTGGAATTGGCGAGTCAATAGTTGACTGGTTAATTGTCGATCACTATGCTATTGATGCGCATTGGGAGCGGGCATTGCGTTCAACATGTCGCAAGTTGATGGTAATTGATGATCTAGCTGATCGACAGCATGATTGCGATTTGCTGCTTGATCAAAACCTTGGCCGCATTACATCCGACTATAGTAGTCTTGTTCCAAATGATTGTATTGTACTTGCTGGACCACACTTCGCTTTATTGCGCCCTGAGTTTGCAGAATTCAGGGACTATAGCCTGCGCCGTCGTACCACATCGAAAATAGAAAATTTATTAATTACGATGGGCGGTGTTGATCAAAGCGATGCAACCGGAAAGATTCTTGAGGCACTAAGAGGTTGTTCGCTACCTGATGACTGCGAAATCACCGTTATAATGGGACTAGACGCACCGTGGTTGAACCATGTAAATATGCTCGCAGTACAGATGCCGTGGCTTACCAAGGTCAAAGTTAACGTACAAAATATGGCAGAGTTGATGTCGAATAGTGACTTAGCAATTGGCGCAGCAGGAACTACTTCATGGGAACGTTGTTGCTTAGGTTTGCCAACCTTGATTGTAGTTTTAGCTGAAAATCAGATTGAAGTAGCTGATTCTCTCGCGTATAACGGTTGTGCAAAAGTGCTTGGAACCCCAGATGCAGTTTCAAAGAATCTCCGATCACTCCTTAGGATGCTAACAGTTGACAACGAAATGTATCAGATGAGTCAGTCAGCTCGCACCATTACTGATGGTCAAGGAGTTGATCGTATAAAGCGCATAATTCTTGGAAATCATGTCTAGTGACCCCTCTAGCAATCATCAGTTGCGACTTATGACCGCCTCCGATCTTGAGAACGTTCTGAAGTTACGTAATCACCCAGAAGTCCGTCGCTATATGCTTACGCAACATGAAATTTCTATAGAAGAGCATACTTTATGGTTTGATAGGGCATCTCATAATAAAAGCATACGGTTGCTTATCTTTGAAGTTGATAAAGTGTGTATGGGTTTTGTGCAATTAAAAAAAACGTGTGATTCAGGAGTGGCTAATTGGGGTTTTTATTTAAAACCAGATGCGCCCAAAGGAATTGGTAGAAAGCTTGGGAATGCGACGCTAACTAGAGCATTTGAGGAAGAAAATTTCCATAAAATTTGTGGGCAAACTCTTGCCGATAATCAACGATCAATCAACTTTCATAAGTCGCTTGGATTTAGTCAGGAATATATTTTGCATCAACATTTTGTTGGCAAAAAATACCATGATCTTATATGCTTTGGTTTGCTCAAAAGCAAATGGAGCAAATTTAAAAAAGATAAAGGGACGGCTGGATGATTATCATCGGAGATAGAAAAGTTGGCATTGGCCAGAAGCCGTTCATCATCGCTGAAATGTCAGGTAATCATAATCAGTCACTTGAACGCGCTCTTGAGATTGTCGAGGCCGCAGCGAAGTCAGGCGCTCACGCCTTAAAAATTCAGACTTACACCCCTGATACCATGACCATTGATCTAGATGAACGCGAATTTTATATTAGCGATAAAAAAAATCCTTGGGCAGGCTCTTCACTTTATAAACTTTATAGCGAGGCTTACACTCCTTGGGAGTGGCATAAGCCAATTTTTGACCGAGCTCATAAATTAGGTATGGTGGGTTTTAGTACGCCTTTTGATGAGACTGCGGTTGAGTTTCTCGAAAGTCTAAATGTGCCATGTTATAAAATCGCCTCGTTTGAAAATACTGATCTGCCATTAATACGGCGTGTTGCAGTAACTGGTAAGCCAATGATTATCTCTACAGGAATGGCCACTGTCGCAGAGCTCGATGAAACTGTCCGCGCTGCACGTGAGGCGGGATGCAAGGATCTGATTCTCTTGAAGTGTACTAGCACCTATCCGGCTACAGCTGAATTTACTAATTTATTGACTATCCCACATTTACGGGGACTATTTGACTGTGAAGTTGGATTATCTGATCACACTATGGGGGTCGGCGTATCTGTTGCAAGCATTGCCCTCGGAGCTACTGTTATCGAAAAGCACTTCACACTTGATCGGGAGGATGGGGGCATAGATAGTGCATTTTCTATGGAACCAGTAGAAATGTCGCAGCTAGTGATTGAAACAAAGCGTGCTTGGCAATCCATTGGGCGAATTAGTTATGGTCCAACTGAAGCTGAAATGAAATCTTTGCAATTTCGCCGGTCACTTTATGTGGTGAAAGATTTGAAGGCTGGCGATATCTTGACGAGAGAAAATGTCCGATGCATTCGGCCCGGACTCGGATTGCCACCAAAATATCTAGAGGTTGTTCTAGGTAAAGTTATTAGACAAGATGTGACTCGTGGTACTGCGCTTACTTTTGGCTTAATGAATGAGCCCTGATATATTCCTAGAATTCAATGGTGGAAATTTACGACCATTAAAGCCTAAGGATGTTCATGATGGTTACATCACAGGATTAAATGATGGACAAGTGAATCGCTATCTTGAGGTAAGACATGTTATGCAGACTGAGCAGTCTGTTATCAAATTTGTCAGGGATAATCAACAGGCTAAAGACTCAGTTTTATTTGGAATCTGGCTTAATGGACATCAATATCACTGTGGAACGATACGTTTGCATCACATTGAATATAATAAACGTAAGGCACATATTGGATTATGTATTTTCGAGAAAAGCGTATGGGGATTCGGTCTAGGTTCACAAGCTATCCAGTCTGTTACAAAGTGGGCAATGAATGACCTGGAATTTCGTTGGATAGAAGCTGGTATTTACGAAGTCAATATCGCGTCACAAAAAGCTTTTTTAAAAGCAGGGTATAAATGGATCGCTGATATTCCAGGGAAATATGCCCTTGATGGCAATCCGATAATTACTAAGATTTATGCTAGTTGTAAAGTATAAGATTTATGAAATTTTTTTGTGTACCATTTAATGAATATATTAAGCAAATGCAGCGAAGACGTTTGCGTCAAATGATGCGGGGTTATAGAAATTTAAAAAATGCAAACCGACTAGATTGTATCGCAAATATTAAAAGAGACCTTACTAAAAAGAAACTTAATATCAATGAAAAGCTATACTCAAAATATTTTTTTGGGGCCGGCATAGAATCAGCCGAATTAGTTTTAAGGCAATATTTATTAATAAGAATTGGTGGTACTAATTTCAATAAGGCACTTTTACTAGTTGCAGGAAAAGCTAATACTAGAGTGTCATTTTCGATGCCCTCAGAGTGGATCGATATTATTGAAAAATATGGATTCAAAGTTAATAAGTTAAAGACTATTTTAATGTGGCGTTTATATGTGCTGATGTTATTAATGATTGGCATATTAAATATATTCAAAGTAATTATGGCTAGTTTAAATTTCTTAGCTAAAACTAAAACTAGACTTGATCCTTATGTATATTTTGCAGAGCTTAACAATGGCAATCTACCAAAGACAGCAAAATTTCAATTTGAACACACCATTATTTCCTGGTATTTGCAGTGGGATAGTCGCAAGCCTAATATTAGAACTATTTGTCATGATGTACCCAACTCTTTTAATAAACTTTTAGGAGATATTGAATTAAATGATAGAACTAGTCCAATACCAGAGTTAACTAGTTTTAACAAGTTGATTAAATACGTAGGTTGGGGATTATTATCAATATCTATTGCTTTCATTGACTTTTTTCGCTGGCGCTGGTGGCATCCACTTCTATTAAATCAGTCAGCATTATCGGCCCAAGCTCGTTTGGCATCCCCTAATTCTTTGGCTAAAGAATATTTGTTTCACAATTCAAATTGGATATATCGGCCACTTTGGACCTACGATGCTGAAAAATTAGGTGCCACAATAACTTTTTATTTTTACTCCACTAACTGCGAGTCGTTTAGGCAAGGGTTGGGGAATTCTGAAATCACATATGGGTGGGGGGCAATGAGCTGGCCAAGGTATCTCGTATGGGATGAATACCAGGCCAATTTTGTACGGCGATGTGTTGGTAACCAAGGAGAAATACTTATTGTCGGACCAATTTGGTTTAGTAATGATTCGGCTCAATTAAGTAATATTCCACATAAATCAATTGCTGTTTTTGATGTTCAACCTGTCCGCGATAGCTTCTATAATTTATTAGCGCTTGACTTTGATTACTACACGCCAACAATCGCAAATAAGTTTTTGATGGATATTAGAGATGTATTAACAGAAGCTGAGTGCAATATGATTCTAAAACGTAAACGAGAAATTGGAAAACTTTGCCATCCATCCTATCGGGGCGTTTTAGCTAAGCTAAGTAATTGTAAAAATTACATACCGATTGATCCTCAAGTCGCAGCACAAGAAGTTATTCAAAATTGTTTTGCAGTAATTTCAATCCCATTTACCTCAACTGCACTACTCGGTAAGGAATTAAAAAAGCCTTCAATTTATTATGATCCTTCTGGCTTACTAAACAAAGATGATTTAGCTGCTCATGGGATTGAGATTCTTCAGGGAAAGGGCGAATTGAAATGCTGGTTACAGTCAGTTATGGATCAATTAAGTACTACGGAATTAGCTCATGTTTAAAATATTTGTGTGAATTATGTGCTTGGATCGAAGATTTTATTAGGTTTTTGCCAGGAATTTTAGGCAGTAGAATTCGTTTCATATGGTGTAAAAAAAGACTTAAGTCCTGTCATAGAGTTTCAATTGGGATGAATCACATTTCAGGTATCGGTGAATATTGGCGATGAATCTTTTTTCGCTGCAGATGGAAGTCAAATAATCATAGGTGATAAAACCAGTATCAATACTATTGTTCATGTTAATTCTTCGATTGGCGGAATGATTAAAATTAGTAAGCTATGTTTGATTGGTCCAGGTGTTGTGATGCGAACTTCTCAGTGCCGATTTAATGAGCCCTATCTCCCCATTAGGCAACAAGGTCATGCCGTGGGGGATATTTTTATAGACGATAACGTTTGGATTGGTGGCCAAGCAGTAATTCTCAGCGGTATTCGAATACAATCTGGCACGGAAATTAGCGCAGGAGATATAATCAACAAATATATTCCTGCAATGGCTGTCCCTATGAGTATTCCTGCAAAAGTCATCAACATTCGAAAAACTTAATGAAATGAGTTCATCGTGCCCTATTTGTTCATGTAATGATATTAAGTTATGTGATGCCTATAGAGGGGATAACGAAATATTTCATGGGTTGATGCTAGCAAAATGCAGTTCATGTGGCATGGTGTTTGCTAGTCCCATGCCGTCAAATGATGCTTTAGCAAAATACAATCTGAAATACTTTTCTTCTGCTCATGGGGGTATATCAAAATCACCTGAGGCGCTAGCTTTTTTTTCTGCAATTTCGCGTTTGCGGATTGCTTATCTTGAACGATATTTGGATAGCGAGAAAGTACAAATTTCCACAGTACTGGAGTTTGGACCTGGCCCAGGTTTCTTTGCGGCTTGTTGGTTAGAGCGTTATCCAAAAACAATCTATCAAGCATTCGAAACGGACATGAGTTGTCATGATTCGCTGAAGAAGCTTGGTATCCAAGTAATAGATTTTGATTCACTTATGGCTCCTATTACTCAAGTTGATCTCGTTGTTATGTCGCATGTTCTTGAGCATGTGAATTCGCCAAGAGAATTTCTTGAAAATGCAACAAAAAGATTAAAAAAAAATGGAATAATATTTATCGAGGTGCCGTGCTTAGATTTTAAATATAAATTACTTGATGAGCCTCACTTGTTATTTTTTGACAAGCAACAAATGTATAACTTGCTTAAATTATCTGGTTTTGAGATTATCGATCTTTCTTATTTTGGACAGGCCATCAATGCATTGCAATCTTCATTTTCTTTGTTTACATTCTGGATAAGGATGCGCTCTAAATTAATAAGTCTTGGACTAGTTTTGCCATTTGCACTTCATAGATCTGGCTTGGAGACTCTTATTAACTCGTTGGAGGTAGCGGTGATAGCGCCATTTAAAGCGCACCGTCAATCTGCAAAACCCGCGAGATGGCTTAGGGTTATCGCTAAAAAAATATAATCGATATGTCATATTATCCAATACTTAGCGCCCCGAATGTAAAAGGCTGGACTACTTTAAGTAATTTCTCTCCAAATAATTGGGAGGGCGATAGGGGTCAAGAAAAATTTGTTAATCTAACCTGGCCCTCTGAAAATCTATGGATTAGCAAAAGTATTGATTTTATAAAACCCGATACATTTCGAACTGTTACTGCAAATGAGATTGAAAATATAGTTCCACCCCAATCATTGACATTATTATCATTAACACAGAAGCCATTACCTTTCGAATCCAAAAAATTACCTAAACTTGATTTCAAGCAGACTGCTATCCCATCTTGGCGAGCAACTTTAGGTTTGTCCTCCTCTTCAGCCCATACAAGCTATCAGGGAGAATTGGATGCCTTTCCTCCACAAGGTTCTTTGGTAACTTTTGCACCATTTCTCCAGTTTGGTCAACATATTGAAAATTATTTACTTTTGTTAAATTTAGAAAATGAACCCATAAAACGATTGGCTGAGCTTGAAATTTATGATGCTGCTAGCCTTACTCTTAGGGGGAAGTTCACCGTTATTAATAATGCTATTAATAATATTTCTTTAGATAAACTTGGTTTTGGGCCAGACGATCTTCCACTATCTATTTGTCGAAATATGGCCGCCATCCCACTTTATTTTTCTTCCACTAAAGATGGGACTTGTCTAAGTTTAGAACATACTCATCCGCCGGCTTCATTTGTTGTCCATGGTCGACGCTGGGAAGCTCAAAAGCTTATTAAAAACCGTTGGTTTAGTAAGGTTATGTAATGTTTATCAAAAAGATACACCGTTTTAAAAATGCTATTTGGACTGTAGCTCAGCCACTAACAAAATACCCAACCTCAGTTTGTGATTCTGTCAGCGATCTTTTTGTTTGGCGAAGCTCTCATGAGTGGCAAACTTTTTTCGAGTTAATTGATATAGCAGCTTTATTTGAGGACCGATCTAATCTTGGGTATGCGACCTTCGTTTTTTTTAATCAGGCTGGTGAGTTCATTTGTGAGAAAAGCATAGCTATTAAAGAAAATTTCCGAATAACATTGAATATATCCTCGATAGTCGACTCATCTCATGGCGAAGTTGGTACTTTTGCCGTTTTCCATTCTCCGATTCCTAGTTGCATAGGGCAAATGGGTGCTCATTTATCGGATCGCGGTTATGTAAGTTATTGCTATCGGGATTCTCTTTTAAGGAGTTATGTACATGGTAATTTTGATGCTATTTCAAGAGGCAAGGACAAATTGATTCAATTTCTTGGGGGTAGTAGTTTGCTTAATCGAGAGTATCATTTACAGTATGAAATTAAGCCTCGCATTTCTCATGAGTTATGCATTGTTAATCCCACACCTCGAGAGCAAAGTTTTTATTACAAAATAATCTCTGTTCCGGCTAGAAAGATATTGAAAATTCATGAATTTAGTCTTGTCCCGGGAGCCATTCACTTACACCCAATTTATTATGATAGTCATGAATCGCGTAGACTGGTCATTAAAAGTAAACTAGTTATGGCTCGACCGTTGGTATTTCGGATTCAAAATCAGACTTTGGATGTTTTCCATGGATAAAAAAATAATTGAAGTTGGGTATGGACAGGTTAATAAGATCAGGATTGGTGACAAACTTCCCTTAGTTTTTATTGGCGGTCCCTGCGCAATTGAAAGTAGAGATCATGCATTCATGATGGCCGATCAAATTAAGAGGATCTGTGATCGCCTTGAAATCCAGTGGATTTATAAATCTTGTTATGACAAAGACTGTCGTTCAGCCCCCGATAGTTACCATGGGCTTGGTCTAGATGATGGCCTTAGAATTCTTGCGGACGTTCGTGATGAGTTTGGAGTACCCGTTATTTCCGATTTTTCTGATCCTTCCTGGGCGAAAGCTACGGGCGAGGTTTGTGATATTGTCCAAGTACCAGCTTATCTATGTCGACAAACTTCTATTCTTAAGGCTGCCGCTAAGACAGGTCGGCCAGTACATTTGAAAAAAGGGCAGTTTATGAGCCCATGGAATATGAAGAACTCAGTTCGTAAGCTTGAGTCAGCGGGGTGTCACCAGATACTTCTTGCAGACCGAGGAACTTTTTTTGGCTACAACATGCTTGTTAATGACTTTACTTGTTTTCCGATTATGGCTAGAACAGGTTACCCAGTGTGTTTTGATGCAACACATTCGATTCAGTTGCCCACTTCTATGGGAAATATATCTGGTGGTCAGCGAGAGTTTATTCCATATCTTGTTCGAGCTGCTGCTGCCTGCGGTATAAATGCATTATTTATGGAAACTCATAACGATCCTGATAACGCAATGTCAGACGCAAATACAGTTTTGAATATTAAATATCTCGAGAATATTCTTGGACAAGCTAAAGCCGCCCATAAATTTCGCTTGGAGATGTTGGATAAGTATGGGGAGGACAATGTCCATGCTGAATGAAACCATGTTAGTTTGCGACGTAATGCTTAAATTAGATCGAGCGCCAGTGGTGCAAAAAGATACTCTTTTAAAGAGGGGGCTGGAGGTTATGAGCCAGACTAATTTAGGAATTGTATGTATAGTCGGCGATGAAAATAAGCTTTTGGGCATATTGACAGATGGTGATATTCGAAGAAAGTTGCTTAAGGTACAAAAGCCATTTTCTGCATTTTTTGTTGATGATGCCATCCATCATGCTATACGAACTCCTTTTACCATTAAATCTAATGACACACTTGCTAAGGCAGTTCAGATAATGGGAGAAAAGCGGATTTGGGACTTGCCAGTTATAGATGGTAGCGAAAAACTTGTTGGCTTGTTGCACCTCCATCCTGCAGTACAGGCGCTTCTCGATACGCAATAATAGTGTGAAATTTGCCCTTATTGGCCCCCTATAGTAGATTTTTTTCAAGGTAGTTTCAACTAATTCCTAAATGATATGAACAAAATTTTCGAACAGCGAGCTGCACTGAAACAAAAATTGCGCAATCGTGATCGTATGTTCGCAGGGTGGATTTCTTTTGCTCATCCGTCAATAACCGAAACGTTTGCCCGTGCCGGCTTTGATTTTATATTCATCGATATGGAACATTCTACAATCTCTCTCGAACAGGGTCAGCGAATCATTGCCGCCAGTCAGAGTGAGGGGGTGCCCTGTGTCCCACGACCCGTTTCGCATTCTAATGATTACCTAAAGCCTCTATTGGAGTCGGGTGCTGACGGTCTGCTAATCCAATTGGTTGAAACTCCCGAGCAAGTTGAGGCACTCATTCGTGACGTTAAGTATCCACCAGTCGGTCGTCGCACGTATGGTGTTAACAGGGCGCAAGCCTATGGTTTTGATTTTGATGAATACATTCAGAATTGGAATAGAACCTCTACCTTTATGCTACAGGTGGAGTCTATCAGGGGCGTGGAAAATATCGAGGATTTACTCGCTTTTGACGAGGTTGACGGCGTGATGATTGGGCCTCTAGACATTGCTGGCTCCCTTGGAGTTCCGGGTCAGACAACCCATCCTCTAGTGGTCGAGGCCTCTCGAAAGGTGATTCAGGCCTGTGAGCGCTACGGCAAAAGTTGTGGTACTCAGGTAGCGGATGCTAACCAAGCCACGGTTAAGTTTGTATTTGAGCTTGGATATAACTATGCCATTCTAGGCTCCGATCTATTTGTGTTGTGGAAATGGGCTACCCAAATGCAGGATATGATGAAACTAATGCGCTAATTTATTGAAATAACCATGAATAACTACCTTAATCGATTATTCAATCTTAGAGATAGGGTTGTTGCTATTACTGGCGCTGGTGGTCATTTGTGTAGCGAAATAGCTCGTGGGTTTGCTCGCGCTGGCTGCAAAGTTGCTGTACTTGATATACGTTTGGAAAAGGCTGTTGCGGTAGAGAAAGAGTTAAGAGCTGAAGGGCATGAGCAAGTTTTAGCATTACCTATCGATGTTTCCAGAAAAGATCAACATGTCATTGCTCTTGATGCTATTGTAGCTAGATTCGATCATGTTGATATCTTGGTAAATGGGGCGGGCATTAATGGGCCGACACCATTTTTTGATTTAACGTTAGATGAATGGTATGCAATTCTTGATTCGCAACTTACGGGTACCTTTTTGGGCTGTCAAGTATTTGGTGCTCATATGGTCAGCCGTGGGAGGGGCTCGATCATTAATATTTCATCGGCTTCTGCTGGCCCCCCGTTATCAAAAGCTTTTACTTATTCAATTGCAAAAGCTGGAATTCTTAATCTTACTCAAAATCTTGGACGTGAATGGGGCACTAAGGGAGTTAGGGTAAACGCCTTACGCCCTGGTTTTTTTCCAACAGATTGGAATCGTAAAAATTTCATTACGCCAGAACGTGAAAAGGCAATCCTTGGCCACACTCCAATGGCTCGCTATGGCCAACCTAGCGAATTGATTGGAGCAGTATTATGGCTGGCATGCGATGCAGCAAGCTTTGTTACTGGCGCTGAAGTTGCAGTGGATGGAGGTTTCTCCTGTATGACAATCTGAGTGTTGATTTATATGACAAAGAAAACAGTTGTGATTACGGGTGGTAATCGTGGAATTGGTTTAAGTATTACTGAAGCCTTTGTGGACGCAGGCTATTCGGTTTTTGTCGGGTCACGGAAGGAAGCGGGGTTAAAAGATAAGTTTGGTGATAAGGTTAAATTTCTTCCAACAGATGTCCGCGATGAGGCTGCTCATCAAAAATTAGTAAAAATGGCGGTTGCTTCGACTGGATGTCTAGATGTTTTTATTAATAATGCAGGCTATTCAGAATGGCGTCCTATTGAGGAAATTGATGAAAAATTTCTCGACGATCTTCTAGCCACCAACCTAAAGAGTGCATTTTGGGGTTGCAAGGCAGCCTTGGTGGCAATGAAGAATGGCGGAAGCATCATCAACATTTCCAGTATTGCCGGCAAGCGCGGTAGTCTCAATAATTCTGCATACGTAGCTACAAAGTTTGGCATGAATGGGCTAACGCAAGCACTTGCTAAGGAAGTTGGACCTCGAGGCATTCGAGTTAATGGCGTTTGCCCAGTTTTGATTCCGACAGATGGATTGTTTCAAGCCTTAAAAAGTCCATATGCCCCCGCTAAAGGAGATCCTGAGGAGTTTATTTCAAAATTCGCAGCTGATCAAGCAGCCTTAAAGCGTTTGCCATCGGGAGCCGAAGTTGCCGCTATGTGTATTTTTCTGGCTTCTGACCTAGCTTCCGCGATCACCGCCCAGAACATCAACGTCGACTGTGGCGTATTTCCACAATAACGTTGGGGCATTTATGAAAATCGTAGCTGTAATTCCGGCACACATGGCATCGGTAAGATTTCCTGGAAAGATATTATTTCCTTTCCACGGTTTACCGATGATTGAGCATGTTCGCAGACGCGCATTAATGTCTAATTCGCTTGCTGATGTAATTGTGGCCACTTGTGACGATGAGATCGCATCAGTAGTTCGTGGCTTTGGCGGCAAGGTTGTGAGAACAGCCAATACCCATAAGAACGGTACAACACGAGTTGCTGAAGCCATAAAAGAGATCGATTGTTCGCACGTAATATTACTCCAGGGTGATGAACCGCTTTTGCTTCCTAGACACATTGATTCCCTTACTAATGCAATCGAGTCTGATCCTAATGGCTATGCTTGGAATGCTACTGGACCAATTGAAGGTTCTGATGAACTTGATAAAAACTCTTTCGTTAAGTGTACTGTAGGGGCTAAGAATCGTATTATTTATTGTTTCAGAAGATCACCTTGTTACAGTGATTTTCACATTCAAAAGAATTTGATTAGGAAAATTTTAGGAATCATTGCCTATCGGAAAAACTTTTTGCTTGAATTAACAAATTTACCTCAGTCACCTATCGAGAGATCAGAGTTTATAGAGCAGATGCGCATTTTGGAATATAACTTCTCTCTGCAATCAGTACCAGTATTCCCGAGCCCTCCTTCGGTAAATGAGCCATGTGAGGCAGATATTGTGTTGAGGTACATTCAGCAAAATATTGAGCAAAAAGCCTTATTAGAAAAAGTATTAAGTCAAACTTACCGGTCACAAAGCAAATAATTTCGGGATATACATTGAACGAAGAGCAGTATCAGCAGGTCTGTGAGGTGTGTGATAGGCTATTAGCAGACTCAGACTCAACTCTAGAGCGCATCGCTATACCATGGCTACATGTTTTAAATGAACACCCATCCAATCTATCGATGTACGAACACTTGTTTTATTCTGGGAATAGGAGCTTTCGCTGGCATATTAACTTGATGAAAGACTTATTATTTTCGGCAAGAGCTTTGATGAGTTCGGCTTTCTTGATTCGACAGCCTGCATTACCGCAAAAAATTGATGTTTTGATCATATCCCACTTGCTTAATCCGTCACAGTTGGGTGCTCATGATTTCTATTTTGGGCGACTGCCTGAAGCACTTGCTGCAGAGGGACTTCATACTCTCGTTGCTTTGCGTAATCAAATGGAAGCTCATAGATACAGATACTTTGCCAAGGATTTATGGCCTCCCGAAATGGCTCCTAGATACGTATTACCTCAAATTTTAGGCATCTTTAAAGAGTTTAAATTGAAGCTTAGGCTTTTGAAAGAGGCTACTCGTTTAAAACGGGCGGCACTAAATGCGCCCACAACTTTTGATATGCGCGTACACAAAACTGCAGCCAAACAGGCGGTTGGACAATCTGCAATAGCAACTTTACGGCTCTACTATCAAATTCAGGAGATGGTTAAGAATTTACAACCAACCTCTATAGTGGTAACATATGAGGGGCATTCATGGGAACGCATTGTCTTTGCAGCGGCGCGTTCAGCAAATCCACGTATTCGTTGCATAGGGTATCATCATGCCATATTGTTTCCGCGTCAACATGCAATAGGTATGGCTCTGGGGTACCCTTACGATCCAGATCTTATTTGTACTGCTGGTCATGTAACAAGAAAAATATTAGAAAGCAATCCAGGAATATGTAAGATACCACTTATAACGATAGGTACCCATCGTCGTGAAAGTTTAGAAATTGCCCCCCCAAAAAATAGCAACTTTTCTACCACATGCCTTGTGATACCAGATGGAACACTACGCGAATGCTTGCTTCTCTTTGATTTTGTTCTGAGTGCCGCAACTATGCTCCCTAACATCACTTTTATTTTACGCTTACATCCTGTGGTTTCGTTGGCTACAGTAATAAATAAGGATAAGAGACTGCGTTTACTACCAGAAAATGTGAAGATTTCGTATGAAACACTTGATAAAGATTTTACGAAATGCCGATGGGCGCTTTACCGCGGAAGTGGTGCTGCAATTTATGCGGCGTCAGCAGGCCTCCGTCCCTTGTACTTTAAACCGCCAAAAGAAATTTTAAGCATCGACCCTCTTTATGGATTGAAAACATGGAGACGTACAGTAGAAAATATCAATGATTTAAAATCAGCCTTCAATTCTGATTTGCATTGCAGCTTTGAAAAAATGAAGCAAGAGTGGTTGCACGCTATTGAGCATACAAACCAGTATTATACACATCAAAACGTCAAAATATTTAGCGGTTTAGTGGTGGAAGGCCAAGAATTGAATCGATGAATCATAAATGGTCCTACGTGAATGGCGATAATTTACACTTCATTGATAAAGCAGTTAATTTTCTGCAGCATGAGTTTTCTACTATTGATGTAGATCAAGTTTGGTCAATAGAGTATTTTAAATGGAAACTAAGCGCGGCTAATCCAGCTGGTTCTGGGTATATTTCTCTAGCAATGCTTGATGACAAAGTGGTTGGAATTGTGTCATTAACAAAAAAAAGATTGCTTATTAATGGCGTACAGATCATAGGTGGAGAAGTAGGTGATTCTTACACAACAGCGCTTTTGCGCAAATTCTCCCAGCCTCTCGAGCCAAGTTCTCTAGATCGGGACCCTTCAAGTTATATAAACCGTAGTATTTTTGGTCGACTTGCATCCGAAACACGTTTACGAGCAGAATCTGATGGTATTAAGTTAATCTACGGTACGCCCAACTCTAATGCGTACCCTGGCTGGACAAAAAGGTTGGGATATTTAGATGTTCAAGGATTTAGTAACTACTCTTACTCTCGACCGACTTGGCGCTTTATTATAAAAAAGTATCCAAACATAACTTTTACTACTAGCCTTATTAAGGCGATAGATAATTCATTTATATCTATTCATGCGTTACTTTGCAGATTAATAAATAGTAGTTTAAGGTTTGATCTAAATTTACCAGATAATGATGAAATTGAAGAGTTGTGGATGAGGATCAAGCCGAAAATGGGCTTTTCATTGGTTCGGGATTGGGCCTATTGGCAGCATAGATACCTGGAGCATCCCCTTGCAAAATATATTTTTTTTAGCATTCGTCGTAACGACAAATTAGTTGGATTAGTGGTAATTAGAAAAATGTTAGTGGAGGGTCGAAAAAATGTTCTATTAATAGTCGAGTGGATGACTGAGAGAGACGTTTCATTCAATTTTATTCTAACGAATATTCTTGATGTTTGTAAAGAATGGGAAATAGACGTATTCAGTCTTTATGCAAAAGTATCTGGACAGGAGGCCAAAGCATCTCTACAAAGTTTTTTTCTGAAGCGGCAACGCATTCCAGTTATTATGGCAAATACATCAGAAGGGCTTGAGATAAGTAATATAAAAGACCATATTTATTTTTATCTTGGGAGTACGGATGCCGCTTAAAAGAAAAAAATCTATTGATGTTGAGTCTCTCCCCATAAAACTTAATCATGTAAAGCAAATCCATGTCTGGGGTAAAAAAATTATAGGATCTGCGATAAGATTCATGCCAAATATTCAACATCGTATCGAAAAGGGCCTAACTGTATTTGCCTTCCATGATGTTTCTAACAGCCCGAGTAAATTCACTCAACAATATGGATTGGTTGTATCCACCGAGACTTTTGAACGACAAATTCGTTGGATAAGAGATAATTTTGAGATATTACATCCCTCAGCAATTTTGGGACCCAAACCAATTCCCAGACGAGGAGCGGTTATCAGTTTCGATGATGGGTATCGTGGGGCATTTGACAATGGATTACCAATATTAGAAAAATTAAATATACCAGCTGTTATTTTTCTAAATATGCAAGCAATAATTTTGAAAAAACCGATAATTTCTGCGATAAGTTGTTTCCTCAGTGAGATGAATCCGAACTTCACTAACTATTGCAGGCAAGTAGGTTTGAGGTCTCCATTCCATTTATCACTAAATCCAAAAATATGGGAAGATTACAGACGTGAACATGGGCATGTTGATGTTTCTGCAGTTAATCAATATCAAGGCGAATTTACCACTATGGAAATTCTTCGTAGATGGGATGGGCACCCTCTTTTTTGCTATGGTAATCATTTATTTGAACATTGGAATGCAGCTGCATTATCAGCAGATGAATTGAGAGAGCAGTATGTTAGCAATGAAAAAGTTCTTTCGAATTTTATTTCTAAAATCAATTTATTTGCTTTTACAAACGGCCAGCCAATTACATGTTATACAGTACGGGACATTAAATTGCTAAAAACCCTAGGTGTGGGCCGCGCATTCTCAGCGGTGGGGGGGGTCAACAAAAGTAGTAAAGGGTTTTTACTCGGGCGAGTTTCACTGTGCGAAACAGATTATACCAGTGCTGATCTTTGGTACAGGGTTGGTCGAGGATTTTTCAGCGAAAAAAAGGCCAAAATTAATCTTGATAACACTATGAACGAGATTGACAATTGGCTAGCATAACTCGACAAAATAAATTTACGCATCTAAAACAATTAGATCAAATATTTAATTGGATTAGATTATACAAATCCTTATAATAAAAAATAACAAATGCCAGTGATAAGGTGCAAACACAAATAGTTAAGACTCTAGAACGAGTGCTAAGAATTGAAACACCCATCATAGCGATAAGTATATAAAAAGGTGTAGCCATAATGCGATAGCGAGGAAGAATCATGGGTCCTGCGCCTATAATTAAGGCAACGCATAAAACAAAAAAAACTAGCAAATATAGTTCCTCACACTTAAAGTTCTTCAAAATTCTAAAAAAACCAATCAGGAAAAACGGAAAAAAAATGAAATAAATTACTGTACTCAGTTTATGGTACTTATCAACTTTATTTATACTGATGCTAATTGGTAACGGAGTAAGAAAATAGAGTGATCCCTTAATTACAGGAGCATAAAAAAAATTTGATAATGTTATTTCATGCAATTTAAAACGATTTAAAGCGGAATTTTCTTTTGTTGATGTATAGTCAAAATTGTGTACATCTAAATCAGTGAATTGTCCACGCGAATAATTGTAAGTCCTATTTGCACTTTTTTTTACTTGATCAATAGCACTTAATTCCTTGTTGTGTACATCTAAATCAGTGAATTGTCCACGCGAATAATTGTAAGTCCTATTTGCACTTTTTTTTACTTGATCAATAGCACTTAATTCCTTGGTAACAATATTTATTTTTGAATTCGATATCATAAAATTATTTATTGCTGTCAATGCAAGAAAAAAGATGAGAAATCCTCCTGCTGATATTCTTACATAGGAAAGCCAGCGGTTTCGATCAAACGTGAAATTTATGATTGTAAGAAATATTAATAAAAATAATGTACCGCCACGTAAACTATATATCAGCGCGACTAGAAAAGCACCGGCTATTTCAAGATAATAAGCTTTATTCTCATTTTTAATTATCCATAGATAAATATAGAAAAGGCAAATTAGTCCAAAGACAATAATCCCATCTTTAAACAAGACTAGGGTGACACCATGGATCTCAAAAAGGAGCAGGTAGATTACAGGAATAATGAACGGATAGCGAATAGACGGAAAAAAAGAGTTAGATATTTTTAGCAAGATGATTGATGCATAAAAATTAATGGTTTCTAGAGTCAACCAAAGGACGGGTTGATTGAATTCTCCTGCTGTGAATGCGATAGCAACAAATATGTATGCAATAAATGGTTCGTTAAGTGGAATAAATGCGGGAGGAACACACATTTTGCACTTGTAAAGGGCGTAAGCGATAGCATCAGCGTTGCCATCTGCTACAGAAGCAAAGACAAAATCCTTTGTAATAATACCCGGTAAGAGTGAGGAGAAATCCAAGCCGGTCTGTGCGCTAGCTAAGATCTCCAAGAAAATTACTTTATACCATGCAACAAGCACATTTAATAGAAAAAATACTGCGATCGAACGGCTTGGAGATGCATAACCATCCTGACTCGTTTTTGAAATAGCAATGTTATAAATAAATACTTGGAGAATAATTTCTATGAAACTCACATAAATATGACCTTGAATTGTCTTTAGATCGAAATATATGTAGTCTGATATCGTTTGAAACGATGCCATACATATGCCTGCTAGAAATAAGTATTGATAGCGTTTATGTATCCAATTAATTTGAAAAGTCATTTTGTTCAAGGTAATTTATGAGTTTACAATTGGACTGAAAAATATATTTAAAAATTAATTAGTAAAAACGTTGAGCATGAAAAATAATAAGGCAGTTTCTGTAGTCATTGCTACATTGGGTGGAAAATCACTGCTTTCGACATTGACTAAATTAAAATCGGGTTCACTTATTCCTGCAGAAATTTTAGTTTGTATTCCTGAGTCCGAATTCAGACAATTTAGCTTCGATTTAGAGAATAATATTCGAATTATAACTACTCCCTGCCGTGGTCAGGTTCCTCAGAGGGCATTTGGCTTTCGCGATGCAAAGCATGAATATGTTTTGCAATTAGATGACGACTTAATTTTAGACACATATTGCCTTGAGCGCCTAGTTGAGGCGTTGCAAGTTTTGGGTCCAGATGTGGCAGTATCCCCAGCTTTAATTGATCAGCAGACGGAAAAGTCAGTTTATATAAAGCCCCGTGGTCCGAAGTTGTTGTTAGGAATTTATTTCTGGCTAATAAATGGCTTTAATGGGTATCAGCCGGGGAAAGTTGATAAGTCAGGTTCTGCAGTCGGCATAGATTCTCAAACAGTTTCGTCTCGGTTTGTCCAGGTCGAATGGTTGGCGGGTGGTTGTGTTCTTCATAGACGAAAGAATCTAATTAAAGAGGATTTTTGGAAAAGGCCTGGAAAAGCGTATTACGAAGATATCTTTCATTCATATTTATTAAGGCGGCGTGGAATTCGTCTCTTTATAGATGTAACAGCAAAGTGCAGATTGGAGGTGACGCGACAGTCAAGTATGAAATTTCAATCTTTTTTAAATGACCTTTACCACGACTTCTCCGCAAGAAGATACTACATGAAGCAAGTAGCTACATCCTCTGTAAGGATTTATATCTACTATCTGATCCGTTTGGTTTTCTATTTATGGCATCGCATTCGACCCATTAAATAAAATTATTAACTTTCTTATATTCCTAACAAAGTATATTTATTTTTTTAAAATATAGTTAAGTATTTTTTCTCAATTTTAATATGTCAAATTTGAATAATCCTTATTTTATTTTAAAAAAGTACACTATTTGAGCAGCAAATATATGAATAGTAATCCGCCAAGGAATGTAAAAGTTTCTGATTTAGAATTTGAAAGTTGGTGAGTTACTTGAATACAATGGTATTATTTGCTCACTTTGTCTGATATTGATTGTGCGGGCAGTGTACTAGGGGAGATGATAGTAGATTGCGTGAAATAAATATGACAGGATACACAACGCGTCAAATATTAAGCAATTATGGGTCATTAAGTGTATCTTAGGCATAAAAATGATGATAGAAATTTGTTAGTTCGAAAGTGTTTATTCAGGATTTCTCGGTTGTGCCGGGTATGATCAAGCAACTTCAATAACACTTTGCATTTTTGACCAAATTATGGGGACTAGTAAAAAATATGAGTCCAATTTCCCTCAATCTTTTTACTGCAAGCTTGGACAGGCGCTTACTTTTTTTAAGTAGTGTTTTTAATAGTGAGGGGTAGGTATACTGGAGATATATTTATTATGCTTAGGCGTAAATTGAACGTCTTACTTCTGGGTCAAATATCACCGTGATCGGCTTTTGTGTTGAATCTTGATTTAGGAGTGAACTTCTCTGGAGGCGGAACTCGAATGTTTTTGGCTGTTACGGCAAGGATGATATGAGCTTGATCATATATGCGCCAAGCATACATCAGGGTGGTGGAAAAGTTTTGCTCACACAACTTTTAGGATCAATTGGGAAATCTGAGAATTGCAAATTGCTGGCCGACACCCGGTTGCAGTTAGACCCCATTTTGGAACAAATTTGTATTTTTTCATTCGCCCCAACCATATTCGGGCGCATATCTGCTGAGCGTTTTTTATATTTTCTAGCTAAACCTAGTGATGTTATATTATGCATGGCAAATTTGCCGCCAATGTTTCCTTGCGCTGGTAAGGTGATCGTATTTCTTCAAAATCGCTATCTCGTAGAGCGGCCTTGCTTTGATGGTATGTTAATAAAAGTAAGGCTGCGTATAATTTTAGAACAATTATGGTTGCGTTTGGGACTGAGGCATAGTATGAATCTTGTTGTGCAGACCCCATCAATGAAAGCGGCTGTGAAATCTTCACTTGGGGTCTCAGCTCGCGTCCTCCCCTTTTTTACTCTATCAGACCTTAAGCCGAACATAAAAATGGATCGTAGAGCAAGCTTTGTTTATCCTGCAACAGCAGACAAACATAAGAACCACATCAATCTACTTAAGGCTTGGGAGCTGCTTGCCGAGTCGGGTATAAAGGCAGAACTTCATTTAACAGTCGATTCTAATCAGGAGGTGCTGCTAGCCATATCACGATTGCAAAAAGGTGGTGTATTTGTTGTTAATCATGGGTGGCTTACTCCGGATCAGCTTTCAGATCTTTACAGAAGCTGCGCTGCACTTATTTACCCATCTCAATTTGAGTCACTTGGCTTACCGCTTCTAGAGGCTCAGGCTTATGGTATCCCGGTGATTGCTTCGGAAAGAGATTATGTCAGAGACTTAATTGTCCCTTTCGAAACGTTTGATCCAAACTCCCCAGTTTCTATCGCCCGTGCAGTACGTCGGTTTTTGTTGCTTCCTGAGCAGCATGTAACACCCATGTCACCAGTTGATTTTCTTCGTGAAGTTTCAATATGAAATTTTGGCATTTTGTTGCCTTAAGCCTATTTCTTGATTGAAAAATAGGGTGTGTATGAAGTTACTTATTGTTTCACAATATTTTTGGCCAGAGGATTTTTATCTGAACGATGTAGTTGCTAGACTGGCAAATCGCGGCGTCAATGTTGATGTTTTGACAGGCAAGCCAAATTATCCAGAAGGGAAAGTTTTCAAGGGGTATCGAAATTGGGGTTGCCAGACTCAAATATGGGAGGGAGCCCATGTTTTTCGAATTCCACTGCTACCGCGCGGAAACAATAGTCGTCTGCGGCTTGCACTGAATTACCTGTCCTTTGTTTTGTCTGGATTAATTTTCGGTCCGTGGGTATTGCGTGGACGTCAGTATGATATGATTTTTGTGTATGGTGTATCACCTATCCTGCAGGCGATTCCAGCAATTATTTTGGGACGTTTTAAAAGTTGCAAAATTACAATTTGGATTCAAGATCTTTGGCCGGATAGCCTAATTGCCACGGGCCATATCCATAACCCACTTATTTTGCGCGCAGTTGAGTGGGCGGTCCGCTGGATTTATCGACGTGCTGACCTGCTCTTGGTTCAGTCCCAAGCTTTTATTCCGGCAGTTAGTCGATTGGCATCAAAAACTCGAGTTGCCTATCAGCCCAACTCAGTCGATAGTATTTTTGCTGCCCCGGTAGTCACAAGTGCTAAATTGCCAGATATACCAGCCCTAGATAGTGGTTTTGCGGTTGTTTTTGCTGGCAATATTGGTTCTGCACAGGCTGTCGAGGTGATCGTTGCGGCAGCCGCACAACTGGTCGACTACACCGAAATTCGTCTTGTTGTGATTGGGCAGGGTAGCCGTCTTGACTGGATGCGCAAGGAAATCAAGGTTCGTGGCCTAAAGAATCTGCATTTGCCCGGACGCTTTCCAGTTGCAACAATGCCTGGATTGCTCCAAAAGGCCGGAGCACTTTTAGTAACGCTTGCTGATGAACCGACCTTTGCATTAACGGTACCGAATAAAATACAGGCTTATATGGCTGTTGGTCGCCCAATCATTGCTTGTCTCAATGGGGAGGGTGCCAGGCTGGTTGATATGGCGAGAGCAGGTATTTCAGTCCCTGCCGAGGATTCTGGGGGACTAGCAACAGCAATACTTGAGCTGTATCGAATGCCCGAGATCCAACGTCAAGCCATGGGCGTTGCCGCGCAACGTTTTTTTTTGGAGCATTTTGAACATAAGATGCTTGTTGATAATTTAATAGAGCATTTTAAGAGGTCAGTTTTGAGGAGCGGAGGATCTAAATGAATATTTTAGTTCTCGGGGCTAGCGGAATGCTCGGCAGTACCATGTTTAAGGTACTTCGAGAAAATAAGAATCTATCAGTTTGGGGCACCTTGCGCTCGACTAAGTCGCGTATGCTCTTTTCTTCATTAGAAAATACATTCTTGATTGACGAAATCGATGCCACGCAATCTGATTTGTTATTGAAAGCATTTACCTTGGCGAAACCTGCTATTGTAGTAAATTGCATTGGCTTGACTATGCATCGTCAAGAATTTGTTGACCCGCTCCAGATTCTTGAACTTAATTCTATTTTACCTCTCCGTCTTGCGCACTTATGTAAGGCGGCTACAGCACGGATGATACATGTTAGTACTGACTGTGTATTTCTTGGAACCAGGGGTGGTTATGTTGAGACCGATGCTTCAGATGCCAACGATTTCTACGGGAAATCAAAGTACTTGGGTGAGATAGCCACGGAGCCGCATGTGATTACCCTTCGTACTTCGATAATTGGACATGAATTAAATACTCGCCATGGTCTGCTGGAGTGGTTTCTTTCGCAGAAAAAAGAATGCAAGGGTTTTTCGCGGGCGGTTTTTTCTGGCCTGCCAACCATAGTATTTGCCAAGGTTGTGCGGGATATTGTTATTCCGCGCCCTGAGCTAAGTGGCCTATATCATGTTGCAGCAAGACCGATTAATAAGCTCGCACTACTCGAGTTGATTGCCAGAGTTTATAGATTAGATATCAAGATTATTCCTGACGATAGCGTGGTGATCGATCGCTCTCTGGATGGAACGCGATTTTCAGATGCTACTGGCTATGTAGCGCCAGGTTGGGAAGAGATGATTAATCTTATGCATGCCGATGCACAAAAAAGGAATATACACAATGTTCAACAATAAGGTTTTGATGATTACTGGCGGTACCGGCTCATTCGGTAATGCAGTTTTAAAGCGTTTTTTAAACACTGAGGTTGCCGAAATTCGAATCTTTAGTCGAGATGAAAAGAAGCAAGAGGATCTTCGAGCTGCTTTCAGTAACACCAAGCTGCGTTTTTATATTGGTGATGTACGCAACTATGCCAGCGTTAATCAGGCAATGAAGGGTGTGGACTATGTGTTTCATGCCGCAGCACTTAAACAAGTTCCCTCGTGTGAATTTCACCCCATGGAGGCAGTACTCACCAATGTGATGGGGACTGAGAATATTTTGAATGCGGCGACAAATAATGGCGTCAATCGGGTTATTGTGTTGAGTACCGACAAAGCGGTATACCCAATCAACGCGATGGGGATTTCCAAAGCGATGGCAGAGAAGATTTTGGTTGCTAAAGCGCGTATGCAACTTCCTGGTGATACGGTATTCTGTGCAACACGTTACGGCAACGTGATGGCTTCGCGTGGATCTGTCATTCCTCTGTTTGTTTCGCAACTAAAGGCAGGCAAGCCTATTACCGTGACTGATCCAAATATGACTCGGTTTTTGATGTCCCTGGAAGACTCCGTGGATCTGGTACTGTATGCTTTTACTCATGGACAGCAAGGAGATATTTTTGTGCAGAAGGCTCCGGCGTCGACAGTGGGTGATTTGGGGCAAGCACTCCGAGAATTATTTATGGCTGACGTACCGACACATGTTATCGGTACCCGCCATGGAGAAAAACTATATGAGTCTTTGATTTCGCGTGAGGAAATGGCCCATGCGAAAGACATGGGCGACTATTACCGAATACTGGCCGACAATCGCGATTTGAATTACGCAAAGTATTTTAGTGAGGGGGAAGAAAAGATATCGACACTTGAAGATTACACCTCCCACAATACTAAACGTCTGAATGTTGAGGAGATCAAGAATCTTCTAAAAAAACTAGATTACATTAAGGAAGAGCTTAATGCTTAAAGTCATGACAATCGTAGGAACGCGCCCTGAGCTTATTAAGATGAGTCGCGTAATTGCAGAATTAGACCAGCATACCCGGCATGTTTTAGTTCATACGGGTCAGAACTACGACTACGAACTCAATCAACTCTTTTTTGAAGATCTAGCTATCCGTAAGCCAGATTATTTTTTAGAAGCTGTTGGAGATAATGCTGCACAAACCATTGCGCGAGTCATTGAAAAATCTGATGTAATTCTAGAAAAAGAAAAACCTGACGCTGTTTTACTTTACGGCGACACAAATTCGTGCTTAGCGGTTATATCAGCCAAGCGTCGCAAGATACCCGTGTTCCATATGGAAGCAGGTAATCGATGCTTTGATCAACGTGTTCCAGAAGAGCTAAATCGTAAGATATTAGATCACTTAAGTGATATTAATTTAGTTTTAACCGAGCATGCAAGACGCTATTTGATTTCTGAGGGCATTCGACCTGAGACGATTATTAAGACGGGCTCTCACATGCAAGAAGTGCTTGAGTATTACATGCCACAGATTCAAAAATCGAATATTTTAGAAAAACTAGGATTGCAATCAAACCAATTTTTTATCGTTAGCGCCCATCGCGAGGAGAACATTGATAGTCCTCAAAATATGAAAGACATGATTCAAACATTGAATGCATTGGCAGAGGAGTATAAGGTTCCAGTTGTTGTTTCGACGCATCCGCGTACTAGGAAAAAACTTGATAGTATGAATCTTGGTCAATTAAATCCTTTAATTCAATTTTTAAAACCATTTGGATTTTGTGATTACATTAAGTTACAAATGGAAGCCAAGTGCGTAGTTTCTGATAGCGGGACCATTTTTGAAGAGAGTTCGCTCTTAAATTTACCGGCAATTACTATACGCAATGCCCATGAGCGACCAGAGGGTATGGATGCTGGCATCTTAATTATGAGCGGCTTACAAAAAGAACGAGTACTCGATGCAGTGAGAGTCATCACTGCTCAGCACGATAAAACAAGACGGATCATGCATTCTGTCGTTGATTATGCGGGAGGGCCAGTATCTAAGCAAATCCTCAGAATTATTTTAAGTTATGTTGATTATATAAACCGAACAGTATGGTCTCAATAAGAACTTATTAAATTCGCGATACTTTATTAAAACAAATTGATCGAGCTTATTGATTAGTATTAATTCAATAAGCAGTCTAATTATTTAAATCATGATGAATATGATTTTCATATTAGTCGATTACGCAGGTTCTCCTTTGCGCTCATTCTCTGTTTTTTAACCGCTTCTTCAGATATTAGTTTTATGGTGTGTCTATTTGGCTCATCTTCCGTCCGTTCCGGCTCATGAATGCCAAATGCTAAACGAGCGCATTGCTGTAAGGTTTTATGGCGCAGCATCCGACGTGGCATGCGCTTCCAGATGGGATGATCTGTGCGTACCTCGCTGACATATTCTCGTACCGTAATGGGTGCCGTAAAGTCTGAGCGATAGAGTGTGCATTCCATCCAAATCGGTATGCCGTCGTTAGTTTCCTCGGATTGTACAAAGGTTATTCCTGCAAAGGTGGTTTGACGTTGGATGAGGGTAATCCAGCCATCGATAGGGATATAAATCAAGTGACTCTGATCGGCGTGTATCTCGTAGGCAATTTCACCAATAATAGGATTGAGCCCATAACGATTAGCAGTTTTTAAGAGATCAATCATTGTATCGAGAGCCAGGGATTGCTTGGCGCACCAGGTATCTAGGTCTTCGGAATCTAGCCCTAGAGTTTTGATGAGCCTTTCTTTATAGCTTACTAATGGCTGGCTAATTGAGGATGAATGCGACTCCTTTCTAGCTTGAACTTTTTGCTTGGAAGAACTCTTCTTTTGCGGAGTGACTTGGGATATCAAGGGCAGATCCTCGGCCATCGTAAGGATGTCAATTGGTTTCTTCATAGCAAGGTCTCCGAAGTGGTGATAATGGGCGCCTCTTGTACGGATGCTTCTATATCCCAGTCTTTCAATACGAAGCGTCGCGCGCTGGCAGTTGTGATTTGGTAGGGCTTCACAAACTCAGGATGATCACTGGCTAATCGTTTAGTATCGATCCGAGTGATGGGTTTAGGTGCCTTCCAGGTGACGATCGGTTTGCTGTTGATAGTGAGTATCTCGGCTTCAGCCATGGTTTGCATGATGGTTTGTTTGATTGAGCTGATTCGTTCCTCCTCATGCGCGATGTTGCGTTGAAGTATTTGGAGCTCGGTAATCATTGCCCGAGTAGCTTCTGAGGCTTCAACGGATTTGCTGGGGATGCTGCGTGCGAAGAGTGCTTTACAATCGGATTCTGACTGTGGGGGTGGTGGGCAATCCTTCACTACATACTCGGACCAAAAATGAAGAGCTTTCTCAACGAGTAATTGCTGCAACAGGAAATCGGCTTCCACGGTATAGATCCGAAAGTCTGAACCGCCAATAAGGACCGCTAGATCAATGCTTGGTAATTGGGTAAGCTCCAAATACCACAAGCATTGGGTGAGGTATTGCAAGGGAATTTCATCCGTTCCAGCTTCACCCCATTCACGTTGGGTAAAGCCATTAGCGGTTTTGCACTCCAAAAGTTTGGAGGCTTGCAGCATTCCTGCACCATCAAAAAGCGCAGTGTAAGAATCTGGTAACACAAACCGATCAATGTGACCGGCTAAATAAGTATAGTTGCGATGAATAATGGGATTTGCGTGCGCTACCACCGGTAAAGCAATATACCTGGCATATTCGCTCGCAATAAAGTCCTCAGCAAAGGAGCCAAAGCGAAGGGCCAATGAATCTTTGGTATCCACATGCTTGCCAGTTTTCTCGAGCCAAACATCAAGCGCACTTCGATACTTTGAGACTCCAATAATTGCGCCAATGTCGCTACCACCTATGAAACTGGCGCGATTGTGTGTAAAATCTTGATTAGTAAGCATTTTTTATCTCCATAAAATTAATTATTATCTTTAAATAGATAATAATTATCTATATTAAGGTAATTTTAATTTGATTACAAGTGGTCAAATTAGAGCTGGCCGCGCTCTACTTAAATGGTCTGGCGCAGATCTTGCGGAGAAATCTGGGGTGGCTTTCTCTACGATCATGCGTATGGAAACTGCTGAGGGTGTTCCAAATGGAACAATGAAAACCATTGAAGCCATTAAGAAGGCTTTTGAAGCGGCAGGAATTGAATTTATTGGTACCCCCCAATCGGGGGCGGGAGTGCGGTGGCGCATTCAGTCTTCGTGATTACTTTTGTACTTGAATACTTTTAACTCGTAATTAAGCTGTCCATATTTACCCCTGGATTTGATTGCACCGCTCAGGCGAAAGTTTTATAAACTGCGACAAAAAATTTGTCATTTGTCCAATTTCCTTATAAAAATTATAAATATATACTAACAAAATTCAATTTTGTTTGCTAAGCTATTCGTGAAAGATTCGCATCGCATGCGAAACCATTCAATTCATGAAAGCGAGGCAGTCTATGAAAATAACCAGCACATTGCAAGCGGATGTTGCCAAGATCGTGCGGGGCACGCCATTTAAAAATGCTCATAAAAGAGACGCGATTGAGCAAATTTTGCACGATACGTTGGAGCTCATCCAGTCATACCAACTAAGCCAGGAAGTAGGATTGACGAGCTCTTCTATTAAACCTCGGGGTCGGCCTAATCAAACACCCTACCGCACCATTCTAACGGCAGCAATTATTCGAGCTTGGCGAGTGGGTCAGAATGAGAAGCCGATCGTCAATAGGCGTCTTGGCATCGCTTCGCCATTTGTGGTGTTTGCGACGAGCATTTATCGGATAGTTTATGTCTTTAATGTGGTTGATAATATTGATCATTACCGTAGCCTTGGTAATCGCTTGGAGAAAAATGGTTTTGTTCAGCCTCTTTAGCAATTAATCCGGGACATAGATTTCGTAAATCATGTCCTAATGAATACTCCCTCAATCAAACAGGAGTATTTCATGACTGAGCATCAACACGGTCTATCCTCGGGACCTAAAACTGAGGCTGGCAAAGCAGTTGCTTCCCAAAATGCGCGTAAAGATTCTATTTTTGTGCAAGGATACTTGTCCTGGGAAGATGTTGGAGACAAACAGGCGCAATTTGAGAAACTCAAAAAGCAGTGGCGGGCCACTGATCCAAGTCGGCTGATTTTGTTACGCACCATCGAGCAAGCGCACTTAGGCATTGAGCGCATGATGTACATCGAGCAAAAGAAGATCGCAGGTCTGATGCAATCCATCACAATTGCCAAGGAGTTTTGTGTGCGATCAGGGATAGATGATGTGGTCCCAGAGAAATTACCTGCCTGGTTCTTTTTAGATAGTGGCGCTAAAGATAAGCAACAAGCACTGCGAGTTGCACTAATCTACGATGAAGCACTGGAGATGAAAAATCAGTATTCTGATCAACTGGCTGCTCAAGTAAAGGACTGTTATCCTGCACTCTATCAATATGTGATGGTACGAGCCAAAAATGAAACTTCATTTATTACGGTCTTGGGTCGACGGTATGCTCAGACCGCTGTCACACTCAATTTGGCCGCCTTGATAAACGAACTACATGAGCGATTTCCACACCATTTTATTTGGGCACGAGCACCAGAGCGCTATCAATGCATCATTGATGGATTGCGCGCGGAGCAAATGGAGCTGGCAATTGATTTTGAGAAATCTACGCGATATGCGACCAATTTCCAAAACCGAATTATTCGAGGGTATACAGGTTTGGCATCCTTTGATCAACACGAGTTAAATTTGAGTCAGCGAGCAACTGAGAGATTGTCGGGTCCTCAAATCGTGAGCGAGCTGCCGGATACCATCGAAACACTCGATTAACGCAGAGGCATAGATTAAATGGGGGTCAAAATTTTAACAACCCCCATTTTGCAAAACGAACTCTCTAAGTGCTTGATTTGGTTGAGGAGCAAAGGTCAATGACGGGCCATTATCGAATTTCAAATTAAAAATCCGGTGATTGATCCAATCGTAATCAAAGCTAATTTGATGACTAAAGGATCTTGTGCTTTATAGGCGTTTGAAGAGGTCTGGCGTAAACAAGCGTAGGTGTCTGCAAAACTGTGGGTAGTTGAGGCGCAAGCCTTGGACAATCCATTTGTCCCCAAAGAGCTTGGCGTATGAGCGGTAAAAGAGTAAACCATGTGACCGGTATACACCCTATATTTATTGGTAGGACGGGCGAGATTCGAACTCGCGACCAACGGATTAAAAGTCCGCTGCTCTACCGACTGAGCTACCGTCCCATTTTCATGGCAATGTACTGCGAGTGACCAACGCTGAGATTGGACGATTTGCTGTATGAATGAATTATTGTGTAATTTCTCACTCAGCAAACCTAGAATTATAGCAAGATGTTAGAACTTCCCCAGGGATCTAGGATTGGGTATTTTAGCTAGGCGGCAGCCCCTTTTTGGCAAGTTTTTGGCCCCCAATGGAAGCAGCCTAACCCCGTCTGGCCATCGGCGGATTCTTGGAAAAATAGTCCTTAATGCCCGCTAAGATGGCTTCGGCAATCCGTTCCTGGTAGCCCTCATCATTGAGGCGCCTTTCTTCTTGAGGGTTACTGATAAAAGCCGTTTCGATAAGGATGGAGGGGATATCGGGAGCCTTTAGAACAGCGAAACCGGCCTGTTCGACCTTGTTCTTGTGCAAGGGCGCAAAGTCGCCAATATTTTTTAGTACTGAGCCCCCCACCTTTAGAGAGTCATTAATCTGGGCGGTGGTCGACATATCAAGCAGTAGGTGAGCTACCTGCTTATCCTTGACCTTGATGTTGATCCCTCCAATCAGGTCCGAGGAGTTCTCTTTATTGGCCATCCAGCGCGCTGCTGAACTCGTAGCCCCTTGTTGAGAAAGGGCAAAGACCGAAGCCCCCCGCGCATGCGGTTGAATAAAGGCATCAGCATGAATGGAGATAAATAGATCGGCCTCTACTTGGCGGGCTTTAGAGACCCGACGGTGGAGCGGTACAAAGTAATCGCCCTCGCGGGTTAAAAAGGGGCGCATTGACTCTTCTTGGTCAATCTTATTCTTTAAGCGCTTGGCAATGGAAAGCACGATATTCTTTTCATGCGACCCC